>WNGB01000450.1_pt1 | contig 95929 bp, 88 predicted proteins | sample 5400681 | NCBI WGS metagenome assembly WNGB01 (sample SAMN13153367, study PRJNA577476) | soil metagenome | isolation source: 115 cm soil or saprolite under grassland replicate 2 | place: USA:California | collected 2016-06-15 | reverse complement strand
AGCAGCGTAGTCGCTCGGTGCGACTGCCGTGCCGTTGGAAGTGGCGTACTGCATCGTGACCGGCTGCGCCGACGTAGCGCTCAGTTGTACCGTGATGGTCGCCTTGCCGGCGCCCTCAATGACGCTGGCGCTCGCGGCGACAAACCGCACGCTTGGCAGCGGCCGTGTCACCAAATTGCGCTCGACCAGCGTTTGTGTCACGCTGCTGTTGGTGGTGTCGGTCCCCCGGCGCCCAAATCCGGCCGCGCGACAGTCTTCCAGGCCGCGCCATCCCAATGCAGCGTCAGTGTCTGGCCATCGTCGGCGCTGATCCCAGCGTAGCCAACCGCCCAGATATCGTTGGCCGCGGCGGCGGCGACCGCCAGGAGTTCGTTATTTGGGCTCCCAGGGCTGCGGGTAGTGACGGTCTACCAATTTTGATTCTTGACAACTCACGCTCGACGTACTATATTATTAGCATGTGCTAAACTTACAGCACATGCTGCGATTCTGGCACTACTTACGCGATCGCTCACAAAACACGGATTTTTGTTGTCCGTATCAAAGGTTTTTCGTTCTGCGAACGAAAAACCTTCGATACGAGAGATTTTTAATCCGTGGTGGTCCAATCTTCGCGTCCACGGCGTAAGTCCCGTGACGAAGGAAGAGAGCATCTATGGCCGACACGGATAAGGACGCGCGCGATGCTATCCCGGTTCTGCCGGATAGTGTTCCTGTCACAATGCCCGACCTGCCGCTGCGACGGATCATCTCCACCGAGCAGCAGCTCAAAGCGATCGGCGACGCGACTCGATCGCGAATCTTAGGCATTATCCAAAACCAGCCCGCTACGGCCAAGCAGATTGCCGATCGGCTGGCGGCGACGCCTGGCGCGATCGGCCACCATCTGCACATCCTTGAGGCGGCCGGGCTGGCGCAAGTTGTCGCGCGCCGCCTGTCGCGGGGTATCGTCGCGAATTACTACACCCGCACGGCGCGGATCTTCGTCTACGACCTGCCACACGAGATCGCCGGCGCTGGATCGGTCGATCTCGACATCATCACTACCGCGCGCGACGAGCTGGCCGATGCACTGGTAAGCATAGCAGATGACCCATTTTGCGACAACGCATTTCCGCATGTGCGCCTCTCACCCGAGCGCGCGAAGATCTACCAGGAGCGTATCCGCGCGCTCGTCGACGATATCCTCGCCGAGCCATACGACCCCACCGGGGCGGTCTATGGCATCCTGGTGGCCATGTTCAAGTCGCCGGCCTACATGCAGACTACGGGCGATAGGTAATAGGCGATAGGCGATAGGAATATGGCTATTTCCTATAGTTCCTCCAGTTCCCTTGAGCGGGAACGCAAGGAACTGGAGGAACTATAGGAATTTTCGACGAGTTGTAATAGGGAGGTGACGCTTGCAATCAAGCATAACACAGACCGACCAACCCGAGGCTCGCCGCATCCCGCTCTGGCGCAACCGCGACTACATTCTCTTGTGGAGCGGCCAGGCGATCTCGTCGGCCGGCACCGGCATCTCGCAGACTGCCCTGCCACTATTGGTATGGGACCTGACTCATTCCGCCGCGCAGGTCGGGTTTATTGGCGGGCTGGGAACACTGCCGTACGTGTTCCTCAGCCTGGTAGTCGGCGCCCTGATCGACCGCTGGAACCGCAAGCGAGTGATGATTCTGTGCGACATCGGTCGCGCGCTGAATTTATCTAGCGTGTTGATCGCCCTGATCCTCGGGCAACTGACAGTGTTCCAATTATACTTCAACGCGCTGATCGAGGGCACACTCTATGTCTTCTTCAACCTTGCCGAGGTGGCTTGCCTGCCGCGCGTCGTTGCCAAGGAGCAATTGCCCGCCGCCACGGCGCAGAACGAGGCGACCATGGGGATCACCGCGCTGCTCAGCCCGCTGCTTGGCGCCGCGCTGTACAGCCTGCGCCGCGCGCTCCCGTTCTTGGCCGATGCGGTATCCTATGTGGCGTCGGTGATCTCGCTGTTGTTTATCAGAGCTGAGTTCCAGGGCACGCGTGCACCTGTGCGCCGTAAGCTTCGCCACGAGATCGGTGAAGGGCTTGCCTGGCTCTGGCGCCAGCCACTGATCCGCTATATGGCGTTCCTAACGGGTGGGAACAACTTCGTCAGCGCGGGTCTCATTCCGATCTTGCTGGTGCTGGTAAAGCAGCAGGAAGCCTCCTCATTCGCCTTTGGCGCTATTCTGACGATTGGCGGTATTGGCGGCATCTTCGGCGCGCTGCTCGGCCCCACCATCCAGAAACGGTTCGGCTTTGGTCAGGTAATCGTCACGACAATGTGGAGCCAGGTGCTCCTCTGGCCACTCTACGCCATCGCGCCGAACCCCATCTTCCTGGGAATCATCACCGCGCTAATCTTTACAACCGGCCCGATCTATAACGTCGTGCAGTTCAGCTACCGGCTCGCGCTGATCCCCGACGAACTGCAAGGGCGCGTCAACAGTGTCTTCCGGCTGCTCGCATTCGGGTTCCAGCCGCTCGGTTGGGCCCTGACGGGCGTACTGATCGAGACAATCCAGGTCGTCCCGACGATCCTTTTGCTGTTCGTCTGTCTTTTAGCGCTCGCAGTGCTCACGACCTTCAATCGGCACGTACGCCATGCGGCCCCACTCGCACAAGCGCCCGCGGAAATGTGAAACTCCAATCTAGTGCGTAGTGCGTAGTGCGTAGCCAGAACGCCTACGCACTACGCACTATAGGTTGATACATGGCCTTCGGGATGTCAAACGATCCGCTACCGCACGACCTCCACCGGCTGATGGTCATTCATCGCGATCATCGTCTCGATCCCATTGCGCTGCTCGTCGCCGCCGATGAACTCTTCGACCAACCGATGGGCCACGTCGTCGGTGTACTGCTTAGGCGGCGTCTTCATCAGATACGACGACGGGCCGTCGAGCTGGCCGCCAATGCCGCGATCGAGCGCCAGTTTGGACAGCCGCACCGCATCGATCACTACGCCGGCGCTGTTCGGGCTATCCCAGACCTCAAGCTTCACCTCGACATTCAGCGGCACGTTGCCGAAGGTCGTGCCTTCCATGCGGATGTAGCACCACTTGCGGTCGGTCAGCCACGGCACGTAGTCGCTCGGCCCAACATGCACGTCGTCGGCGGGCATTGGGTGCCCAAGCTGGCTGGTGACCGCGCCAGTCTTGGAGATCTTCTTCGACTCGAGCCGTTCGCGCTCGAGCATATTGTAGAAGTCCATGTTACCACCGAAGTTCAGCTGGTAGGTGCGATCGAGCCGCACGCCGCGATCGCGGAACAGGTTGGTCAGCACGCGGTGCGTAATCGTCGCACCAACCTGGCTCTTGATGTCGTCGCCGATGATCGGCAGGCGGCGGTCGGCGAAGCGCTTCTGCCAGTACGGCTGCGAGGCGATGAACACCGGGATGCAGTTGACAAACGCGCAGCCGGCCTCCAACACCTGCTCGACATACCACTTGGTCGCCATCTCGGAGCCGACCGGCAGATAGTTGACCACCACATCGGTGCGGGTATCCTTGAGGATCTTGACGATATCGGAGGTCGCGCCGCGGCTCTTCTTCACTCTGGTGCTAAGATACTTGCCGACGCCGTCGTGGGTCATGCCGCGGCTGACCGGTACGCCCAGGCGCGGCACATCGGCAAACTTGATCGTGTTGTTCGGGTCGGCGAAAATCGCCTCCGATAGATCCAGCCCGACCTTGCTGTCGACGACGTCGAAGGCCGCCGAGAACTCGATATCGCGAATATGGTAGCCGCCTAGGTCGACGTGCATCAAGCCTGGTACGAATGTGTCCGGCTCGGCATTGCGGTAAAACTCAACTCCTTGGACCAGCGACGAGGCGCAGTTTCCAACACCGATGATCGCGACACGAACCTTCTTATTGGTATGCATGGCCAGGTTCCTCCATTTGATTAGGGCTGTTAAGCCTTAATGCTTCAGATTATTGCGTTGCTTGCAAGAGGTATGATAGAGGAACAGACCATAAAACGTAATGATAGTGCGCGATCTGTTTGTTATCGGAAGATTGAGCCGGTGATCTAAAAGTTATCCAATATTGTTAACGATGTAAAGAATCAATGAAAACTTCATCATAATCATTGCCATTCGGCGGCGACTACCTGTGGATCACCTCGCGCGGCGACTTCGCCTTCGGCACATGGACCGATTGGCGCAATACCAGGCAAGGCACCGACCCACGCGAAGTGACGGAAGATGAGGACGACGTGACCGCCGACGTCTACCAATGCCGAACGTTCAACTCGGCGACTGGCGCATGGAGCGGCGATCAGTGCCCGCACGACGGTGGCCTCGACCAGGACATCTACGGTGATCTGATGCCATAGCGACTCGCCGTTTTTACCGCCAGCCCAGCCTCGATAGTGCGTAGTGCGTAGTATGTAAGTCCTGCGACTACGCACTACGCACTACAATCATTAACGAGACTTGATCGCACCGATTACGCTCGCCCGATCACCCGCTGGATGTGCGCCTCATAGTCGGGCGTGAGATGTTCGTATTCGCCCGACATCAATGGCGACGAGATCATGAAATCGGCCGACGCACGATTGCAAGCCACCGGAATATTCCAGACCACTGCGATACGGATGAGCGCTTTCACATCCGGGTCGTGCGGCTGCGGCTCAAGTGGGTCCCAGAAAAAGATCAGGAAGTCGATCTCGCTCTCGGCGATCTTTGCGCCAATCTGTTGGTCGCCGCCAAGCGGCCCGCTCTTGAGCTTCAGAATGTCGAACCCCAACTCCTGCTCCAGCAGCTTGCCGGTCGTTCCAGTCGCATAGACGATATGCTGCGACAAAATCTCGCGATTCCAGGTTGCCCACTCTAAGAGGTCGTGCTTCTTATTGTCGTGCGCGACGAGCGCGATCCGTTTCTTTGATTCGAGAATATGATCCATCGTATTTTTACCTCCTGCGGTACTTTATCATCTTTCGGTTGTTCATTTTTCGCTCGTAGAGCGAAAAATGAACAACCGCCAAAGCAGCATACCACAGATTTATGAAGAAACTTCGACGATTTGTATAAATATGCACAATCCAGGTTGGATAAAATTTCATTGACAACCCGCGAACCTATGGTATCATGCCAATTCGTTAGTTCTTCTAACTAAATATATGACCGAGTTTTCAAAGAATGCACAGCGCCTGTTGCAGTTATTCGACCAGATGCGCGACAGGCGCCTCGGGACGACATTTCTGCGCCTGAGCGACTTAAACCTGTCGTTCACGCATGTGCGGGCGCTGCGCTTGCTCACAACCACCAATGCAATGGCGATGAAGGATCTGGCGGAGCAGCTCCACCTCACCCCTCCCTCGGTCACCGCACTGACGCGGCGGCTGGTCCAAACCGGGTTGATCCACCGCGAGGCGCACAGCGAAGACAGCCGGGTGGCGCTCGTTTCGCTCACAAGCGCGGGACAGGACCTTCTGCAAGACATCTCGCACGATCAGCTTGGCCAAATGGAACTGCTATTGCGCGGGCTGACACCTGAAGAACAAGAGCTGTTTTTGGACCTTCTGGAACGGGCCGTGCGAGCAATACGCGCATGTCCCGAGCGATCGTCGTAAGGCCTAAGAAATACGTTTCGATCCGCTCGGAGATGGGAGATTCGAAATCGATTCGCGGCGTCGCAATCTTGAATCTTTAATCTCCAATTATCAAATAGGTCTTTGGTCGTATTGACGATATATCGCTATAGTGCTAACATTCGATATGTCACGATATATCGGTATCTCAATTGTGTTTTATGTTCGCATAGTTTATATAGAGTTAAAACGACCGATGAATAATCTCGCGTATCGAACATTTTACGTTCGTAGAACGAAAAATGTTCGATACGAAGAAGAAAAAATCCGTGTTTTGTGGGTCACCACGTGCGTCCTGTGAGGTAAAGGAGAAGATTGACGTGCAATCACAGCTTACCCAGCGCCCAGGTGCTGCGGCGCAAGGAAGCCCAAGCGGCGGCCTGGGCCGCGCGATACGTTACTTAGGAAACCAGCGACGCAGCGCCCTATTCGCGTATGGCGCGCTCGCCGTTGCGACGCTTGCGCAGTTGGCGGTACCGCAGCTGGTTCAGAATATGATCGATGCCGTAACGCAAGGCACAACCGCCGCCAACCGCGCAAGCGGCGAGGGGCTGCTGATCAACGCGGCGCTGTTGATTGTGATCTTCGCGGCGCTGCGCGGTGTTTTTTCGTTCGTACAGGCATTCCAGGCCGAAAAAACATCGCAGGGGCTAGCGTTCGATCTGCGCAACGCCATCTTTGCCAAAGTGCAACGTCTATCGTTCAGCTATTACGACCAGAACCAGACCGGCCAGTTGATGATTCGTGCGACCGACGACGTCGAGAGACTGCGCATGTTCATCGCTCAGGGCCTGGTGCTAGCGGCGCAGGCATTCCTCTTGCTAATCGGCGCGCTGGTCATTCTCGCGCTGACGAACTGGTCGCTCACGCTGGTGGTCGTGCCGCTGCTGCCGATCGCGGTGCTTCTGTTCATGGCATTCGGCCGGATCAGCCAGCCGCTGTTCATGGCCGTGCAGATCAAACTCTCAACCCTTAATACGATCCTGCAAGAAAACCTGGCCGGTATCAAGGTGGTCAAGGCCTTCGCTCGCGAGAAATACGAAGAGCAGCGCTTCGACATTGCCGCTACGGCATTGATGGAGGAGCAGCTGCGCGTCAGCCGGGTGTTCTCGTTCTTATTCCCAGTGATCTTCCTGATCGCGCAGATCGGCCAGGCGGCGATCCTGTACTTTGGCGGGCGACAGATTCTGGGCGGCACGCTGAACCTCGGCGAATACCAGAAGTTCAGCTTATATCTGGTGTATGTCTTTTTTCCGTTGGGCCAGCTTGGCTTCATTATTTCGCTCATGTCGCAGGCGGCGGCGTCGGCAAGCCGGATATTCGAGATCTTGGACGCCAAGAGCGATATCACTGAAAAGCCGGGGGCGATCGTTCTGCCGCCAATCCAGGGCCGGGTCGAGTTCAAGCATGTGACCTTCCGCTACTTCAATAGCGGTAATGCGGTGCTGAGTGATGTAAGCTTCCTCGCCGAGCCGGGCCAAACAATCGCGCTGCTGGGCGCGACTGGTAGCGGCAAGAGTACGATTATCAACCTGATCCCGCGTTTCTACGACACCAGCGAAGGCGCGGTCCTGATCGACGACTACGACATCCGCGACGTCACAATCGACAGCTTGCGCTCGCAGATCGGCATTGTGCTGCAAGAAACCAATCTGTTCAGCGGTACGATCCGCGACAACATCGCCTTTGGGCGCCCAGACGCGACGATCAAGCAGATTCAGGCAGCCGCTAAGGCCGCTTCGGCGCACGATTTCATCATGAGCTTCAGCCAGGGGTACGACACCCCGGTCGGCGAGCGCGGCGCCACACTTTCGGGCGGCCAGAAACAGCGCATTGCAATCGCCCGTGCACTCTTGCTCGACCCGCGCCTGCTGATCCTCGACGACTCGACCAGCAGCGTGGACTTGGTGACTGAGCACAATATTCAAAAGGCGCTCGACAACTTGATGCATGGCCGCACCAGCTTTGTGATTGCCCAGCGCATCAGCACGGTACTCAACGCCGACCAGATTCTGGTGCTCGATAAAGGCCGGATCGCCGCGCAGGGCACGCATGAAGAGCTTTTGGAGACCAGCCCGATCTATGCCGAGATCTATCACTCGCAGCTGGTTGGCGACGCGGCGATCGAGATAGAAGATAGAAGATAGAAGATAGAGGATCGAAGATGGCGCTCTATCCTCCATCTTCTATCTTCTATCTTCGCACTTAGCGGAGTACACCATTATGATGGGAGGACCTGGCGGGCCCGCACGTCTGCTCAATACTGAAGTGCAGAAGCCTCAGAACATCGGCGCCACGCTCGCGCGCTTCTGGCACTATTTTCGGCCCTACTGGGGCGGCCTTGCGCTGGCGCTTGCGTTCATCCTGATTGGCACGCTGACCCAGGTGGCCTCGCCTGTGCTGTTTGGTGAGGTGGTCGACTGTTACCTGCTGCCGCGGCCCAGCGCCTGCTGGTACGCGACGGTCAGCGCCGATATGTCGTTCGATGCCCGGCTGGCGGGGCTGGCAGGCCTGATCGGGCTGCTGGTCGCGCTGTTCGTCGGCGGCTCGATCCTCAGCGGCCTGGCCTTCTACGCCATGAACTGGTCGGGCCAGCGTGCGCTGCGGCGGATTCGCGAGGATCTATTCGAGCAGATTCACCATTTGTCGCTCGGCTACTATGCCAGCAACGAGGCCGGCAATATCATGAGCCGGATCACCAGCGACACCGATACGATCCAGCAGGCGCTGGGCTTCGCACTATTGAATGTTCTCAGCGGCGTCCTGTTAATCGTTCTGATTGTCGTGGCCATGCTGGGGGCGAATGTGCCCTACGCGCTGCTCAGCCTAAGCGTGGTGCCATTCATGGCGCTAGCGACGTTCTATTTCTCGTCGCAGGCGCGCAAGGCCTTCCGCGCCAGCCGCCAGCAGATGGGCAGCGTCAATGCCGGCTTGCAGGAGAGCATCGCCGGCGCGCGTGAGGTGCAGGCCTTCAACCGCGAGGATCAGAGCATCGAACAGTTTCGGCGCACCAATGCCGCCAACCGCGATGCGAACGTGCGCGCGGCCAGCTTCACCAGCGCGCTCAACCCGGTGCTCGAGGCGCTCGGTTACGTTTCGATCGCGATCGTCGTGGTCGTCGGCGGGCTGGAGGTGCTGCGCAACCAGCCGCTGTTCGGTACGTCGGTGATCACCCTGGGTCTGGTGTTTACGTTCCTCCAGTATGTCCAGCGCTTCAATATGCCGATCCAGCAGATCGCGGTGATGTGGACCAACATCCAGAGCGCAATTGCCGGCGGCGAGCGGATCTTTGGCTTGCTCGATATCGTGCCGGATGTGGCCGATAAACCTGGCGCCCAAACCATGCCGACGATCCAGGGCAAGGTCGAATTTGTCGACGCCAAGGCGGAGTATCAGAAAGGCGTGCCGGTGCTGCATGGCATCTCATTCACCGCCGAGCCGGGTCAGACAATCGCGATTGTGGGGCCGACCGGCGCGGGCAAGACCACGATTATCAATCTGCTGCCGCGCTTCTACGATGTGTCGAGCGGCGCGGTGAAGATCGATGGCATCGACGTGCGCGATGTGACGCGCGAGAGCCTGCGCCGCCAGATCGGGATCGTGCTGCAGGACTCGTTCCTGTTCTCCGATACGGTGCTGAACAACATCCGCTACGGCCGGCTCGACGCGACCGACGAGGAGGTGATCGCCGCCGCCAGGCTGGCCTCGGCCGACACATTCATCGAGCGATTGCCAAACGGCTACCAGACCGTGTTGGGCGAGCGCGGCAGCGGCCTGAGCCAGGGCCAGCGCCAGCTGATCTCGATCGCCCGCGCCGCGCTGGCCAACCCGCGCATCCTGATCCTCGACGAAGCCACCAGCAGCGTCGACACGCGCACCGAGCGGCTGATCCAGCAGGCCTTCGACAAACTGCTCGAAGGGCGCACCTCCTTTGTGATCGCCCACCGCCTGAGCACGATTCGCCACGCCGACCAGGTGCTGATGCTCCAAGCTGGCCAGATCGTCGAGCGCGGCACCCACGACGAGCTGCTGGCCCTGCGCGGCGCGTACTACGAGCTGTATATGAGCCAGTTCCGGCGCGAAGAGGAACCGGTGGCGGCGGATTGAATGGGGAAGCGGCGGAGTAAGGGCAAAGCAACGGGAGGCTCAGTGTGAGCCTCCCGTTCTGCATCGCTTGACACTGCTATGCTCTCTGCCTATACTGCCTGCAACACCACAGGATTGGAGGTGCAATCGTGACAGCCCCGACCTTCGAAGAAGTCCTGCGCCTGGTCGAGCAGCTCTCACCGGATGACCAGCGCCGTCTTCAGACAGTGTTGACGACTGCGGCCGAATCGGTACGCGCGGCCCAACAGCAGCGTAACCAGGCCGCCATTGATCTCCTTAATGCCTGGGCTGCGGATGCTGAGGATACCGACGACAGTTGGTGGTTTGGCTTTGCCGAGGATCTGGACGCGCATCGAACCTCGGATCGCCCGCTGTATTCAGAGACAGCCGATGAGCCGCATCATCGTTCTTGATGCCGGCCCGTTGGGCCTGCTCGTGCGCTCACGGCGTGTGCCGATTGCCGACCAGTGTGCGGAGTGGTTGCGCGAGGAGGAGCCCAGGACGGTTTGAACGGGGAAGGGCGGAAGAGATGGAAGCAGAGGAATCTACGAGCCTCTTCCGCTGCTTCCATCTTCATTGTGATCGGCGAAGCCGCCGGCCAGGTGTCGCGGGATACACGGATCGCTATCGATCCAGCGCCCCACACAGCGCCCCAATCCCCTCGGCAACTACCTGATGCTTTCCATCCACGGTCACGCTGCCGTCCGGATGGAAAATGACGTTCCCAACATCGAGCACGGCCACTCCTTCGCCTGGAATGTTAATGCTGAACACCAGGCCGTGTATTGCTAGTGTGCCATTCAGATCATCAACGTATGTGCGCGCATCAGGCCCATCGGCCACAGTCTTACCGGTCACCGAATTGGTCATCGTCCCTCGGTAGGTAGCATAGATCTGGATACGTACAGGGGTGTCCGCATTGTCGAAGAAGGTCGTAACCCGGCCGGTGATGTCTGCGTTCTCGATGATGTCGAAGCCGTTGCAACTGCCGAGCAGATTGTCTGTGATCGTACTCTCGAACGTCTCAACGCTCGGCCGGGCGGCCAGCGCAGTGGCGCCGGTCGCGAGCGCCAGTATCAATGCCAGGCCAGCGAACAATTTCCTGGCCGGTTTCGGGCGTCGCCTTCGCGCCGGATCAGCGCTCATTTCTCAGCGCCGGAGTCGATCAAACTGTGCGCATATGGGATCTCCAAACTGGTCGAGAAATACGCCACCCGATCGGACATAGCGATGCTGTGTATCGCTGCATATTCTCACCCGATGGGCGTTTTATAGCTACAGCTAGCTTCGACAAAACCGCGCGGCTGTGGGATGCCGACTACCACGAGACCATTCGCTATCTCTGCGGCCGGCTGCTACGCGATTTCAGCGACGACGAGCGCGCGCAGTACGGCATCCCGAACGACGGGCCAACCTGCCCAAGGCCTTGAACGAGGAAACGGCGGAAGCGATCGAAGCAGCGGAACCTCTGAGTCCCTCCGCTTCATCCACGATTCTAATAGTCCGCGTTCAACATCCCGCGCCTCGCTCGAATCTCTTCATGGCCCTATCGATATCCTGATTCGTCCGCTCGAATATTAATGTAGACCAGTCAAGATTGAGAATCGACTGCTCGAATATCAATGTAGACCCGTCAAGATCGTGATTCGACGGCTTGTATCTCGATATAGGCTCATCAAAATAGAGAGTCGAACGCTCGAATCCGAGAGTTGACCCGCTGAAATCGAGACTCGATCGCCACTATAGCAAAGAGTAAAACGTTGAGCCAATTCATCAAGATGCGATGAGTTTCTAGCGCGATCTGTCCGACTGCCTCTTTTCACCTTTGGACACTGCCGTGAAATGCCTATGGTACAATAGCACATGCATCTACCGATCAATGTGCGCTTGACGGAGGCCACTTGCGAATCGTTGGGAAACACTTGATGTGATTGAGCGGGATCATCAGAAGGTCAGTGGCGCGTAGGTCTTCCGGGGCACACGCGTATCGGGTGCGTCGTTGTTCGAGAATCTCCGCGAGAGATACGAGGTACGTAATGTTATTCGATATTGAGTTGACACAAAAAGCTCCCGACCGTTATGTCGCGCGAGCACTGCTCTTGCCGGATGTCGTCGTCGAGGCAGCATCTCGGGCAGAGGCGCTGGATCGCGTACGCGAGGCAATCCGCGCGCGCAAGCAGGCTGGGGTCGAGATTGTGCAAGTCGTAGTAGATGATGAAGCGCGGTCTCCATCTTGGCGCAAGCACGCCGGCGCGTTTCCAGACGACGAGTTGTACAACCAGATGCTCGACGATGTAGAGCGATATCGGCACGAGCTTGACACGGATACCACGCCGTGATCTACTTGCTGGATACGGACCACGTCAGTCTCGACCAACGCGGCCATCCGGTCGTGAATGTGCGTATCTCGACCGCAGGGCCATCGCAAGTCGCTATCTGTATGATCACTGTCGAAGAGCAGTTGCGCGGCTGGCTCGCGGTGCTGCGCGCCGCAAAGAATGGCGACACGCGCTGTGCGGCCTACGGGCGCTTGCGTGCAGCCGTGGAGTACTTCGCCAGCAGCACGCTGGTAGATTACGATCGCGCGGCCGACGACCTGTTCGAAGACTTACGTCGCCAGGGTATTCGTATCGGCACTCAAGACTTACGAATTGCGGCTATCGCTCTGACCCACAATGCGACGAAGAAACTCTTGACAAATGTACTTCGATTGTCGTATTCTGAAGCACAGGAATCTGGCTGCGATGGAATCTCTGAGTTTGTGCGGCCTCGCCCGAGCGCGAGGCACGCTCAGGAGGCTAGCATGGACCGCAGTTCGCCATTCAAAGGATGGGCCTGGCGCTTGCTCGCCGCAATTGCGCTAGCGCTGGGCGGGGCGTCCGCCACCCCAGCGCGCGCCGCGACCGCAGTGGCCTATGTGAGTGCGACTGGTCATTATATGCGCGGCGTCTTCCGCGATTTCTGGGATAAGAACGGCGCAGTCGCGAACTTTGGGTATCCGCTCACCGAAGAATATGTTGATCCCAAAACCAACCGTATCTACCAATATTACGAGCGCGCGCGGTTCGAGCGGGCCCAGCCGGAGGCCACGCTGGTTGATTTGGGGTTGATTGGGCGCGATATAGTGGGCAACCGCGTGTTCGCTACATCTCAGCCAGTGGCGAACACCAAGGATCGCCGTTACTTTCCCGAGACCAAACATGTGGTTCAATTTGGCTTCAAAGACACGTGGGAAGCACGGGGCGGTCTGAAAATCTTTGGCTTACCGCTCAGCGATGAGCTTGAAGAGCAGCTTGCCGATGGCAAAGTTCACACGGTACAGTATTTCGAGCGCGCTCGCTTCGAATACTGGTCGGATCTGCCGGCCGGCCAGCGCGTGTTGCTGAGCTTGCTCGGCCGCCAGCTTGCGCCAAAGGAGCTCACGGCGCCGCTCGCGCCGAATGCCCCGCCGCCCGGGCCAATCACTCCGAAGCCGTCGACGCCATCGGGTCCCTCATTGGTGCGCCCGGTACTGCCACCTAGTAAGAACGCCCAAGTTATTCCACAGGCTGGCCAGCCCGGCGACACCTTTTTCTTCGACGCGATCGGCTTTAAGCCAGGTGAGAAGGTCGGCATCTGGGCGAACTCGCCGGATGGAGGGATCTTTGGGGCACGCTTCCAGGCAACTGCCGACGCGCGCGGTTCGATCGGCAATGCACAGATTAATTTCCAGACCGACGAAAGCACCCCACTCGGCGTCTGGTCGTTCGTGGCGCAGGGGATCACCAGCGGCAATCAAGCGGTTGGCTATTTCTTGCTGATCGGCGGCGCGCTCGGCCGCCTGCCCACGGCGGCGCCCCAGCCTGGCGTCCCGCCAAATGTCGATGCTCGGGTCGAGCCAAATGCCGGCCCGGCCGGCACGATCTTCTTCTTCGACGCGTTTGGCTTTAAGGCGGGCGAAGAAGTTACGCTGACGATTGTCGCCTCCGACGGTACCAAGATCGACGCCGGTTTCACCGTCACGGCCGACGGCCAGGGCTCGATCGGCTACGCCGGGTTGTACTACGTCACCGAGGTCTACTTCCCGCTTGGGCTGTGGAGCTTCGTCGCGCAAGGTAAAGACAGCCACAAGATCTCGACCGGCTACTTCGTGCTGACGCCCTAGTGCAAGCAATCACAAATCGGTTCCTAGTTCCCATAGTTCCCTTTGGCCTCGCCAGGGAAATGAAGGAACTATGGGAACTAGGATCGAACTTGCAATAAGGCTAGCCCGCCCCACCGCCGCCGCTGGTCGACTTGCGCCCGGCAAACAGTGCGGCCTTCAGCAGGTCGCGGTTCATCTGCGCGATGAAGTCCATACTGATCTCTTTCGGGCAGACCGCCGAGCACTCGCCGATGTTGGTGCAGCCGCCGAAGCCTTCTGCATCCATCTGCTCGACCATGCGAATGACGCGCATGTTGCGCTCGGGCTGGCCTTGCGGCAGCAAACCAAGGTGTGCGACTTTCGCCGCGGTGAAGAGCATGGCCGAGGCATTCGGGCAGGCCGCCACGCACGCGCCGCAGCCGATGCACGCGGCCGCATCCATCGCTAGGTCGGCGTTGTCCTTCGGCACCGGGATGGCGTTCGCATCAGGCGCGCTGCCAGTCGATGCCGAGATGAAGCCGCCGGCTTGGATGATCCGGTCGAAGGCGCTGCGGTCGACCACCAAGTCCTTGAGAATTGGGAACGCCTGCGCCCGCCACGGCTCGATATAGATCTCGTCGCCGTCGTGAAAGTGGCGCATATGCAACTGGCAGGTAGTCGTGGCCGCCTGCGGGCCGTGCGCGATGCCGTTGATCATCAGGCCACACGTGCCGCAGATGCCCTCGCGGCAGTCGTGGTCGAAGGCGATCGACTCCTCGGCCTTCAGAATCAGCTCTTCGTTGACGACATCGAGCATCTCAAGAAAAGACATATCCGGGCTGATGTCTTTGGCGTCGTAGCGCACCATCCGGCCCTCGGCCTTGGCATTCTTCTGCCGCCAGACATGTAAGGTCAGATTCATTCTTATCTCCACACCAGAGAACAAAGCACAGAGAACAAAGTTTGCCGAGAGAAGCTTTTGTTCTTTGTTCCTTGTTCTTTGTTCTACTTATAACTCCGTTGGGCCAGGTGCACGTACTCGAAGTTCAGCGGCTCTCTGTTGAGCTTCGGCTGCTTGCCTTCGCCGGCGAACTCCCATGCGGCGACATACGAGAAGTGTTCGTCATCGCGCAGCGCCTCGCCCTCGGGCGTCTGGCTTTCTTCGCGGAAGTGCCCGCCGCACGACTCGCTGCGGTGCAGTGCATCCAGGCACAGCAACTCGGCGAGCTCCATGAAGTCGGCCACGCGCCCAGCTTTTTCCAGCGCCTGGTTGAGCTCGTCGGCGCTGCCGGGCACATTCACGTTCTCCCAGAACTCGGCACGAATCTCAGGAATGCGTGCCAGCGCCTCTTTTAGGCCAGCCTCGTTGCGCGCCATGCCGCACTTGTCCCACAGCAGCTTGCCGAGCTCGCGGTGGAACGAGTCGACCGTGCGCTTGCCATTGATGCCGAGCAGGCGCTTGGTGCGCTGCTTGACCTCGAACTCGACTTGGGTGCAGGCCGGGTGGTTCGCGTCGGCCTGGCCCGCCTTGGTCTGCGCCAGGTAATCGCCGATCGTGTAGGGCAGCACAAAGTAACCGTCTGCCAGGCCCTGCATCAGCGCGCTGGCGCCAAGCCGATTCGCGCCATGATCCGAGAAGTTGGCCTCGCCGATCGCGAACAGGCCGGGAATCGTGCTTTGCAGATCGTAGTCGACCCACAGGCCACCCATGGTGTAGTGAATCGCCGGGTAGATCCGCATCGGCACTTCATATGGGTTCTCGGCGGTGATTCGCTCGTACATGTCGAACAGGTTGCCGTACTTCTCGCGAATGGCATTCATGCCCAGCCGCTTGATCGCGTCGCCGAAATCGAGATACACGCCCAGCCCACCTGGGCCAACGCCGCGGCCCTCGTCGCAGACCGCTTTGGCGTTGCGTGAGGCGACGTCGCGCGGCACCAGGTTGCCGAAGCTGGGGTATTTGCGCTCCAGATAGTAATCGCGCTCGCTCTCGGGGATCTGGTTCGGCGGGCGGGTGTCGCCCTGCTTCTTCGGCACCCAGATGCGCCCGTCGTTACGCAGCGACTCGCTCATCAGCGTGAGCTTCGATTGGTACTCGCCATGGACGGGGATACAGGTAGGGTGGATCTGCGTGAAGCAGGGGTTGGCGAAGAACGCGCCGCGGCGGTGCGCGCGCCAGATCGCGGTGGTGTTGCAGCCCTTGGCATTGGTTGAGAGATAGAAGACATTCCCATAGCCGCCGGTGGCCAGCACCACCGCGTCGCCAGTGTGCGACTCAATTTTGCCGCTCACCATATCGCGCGTCACAATGCCTTTGGCGTGGCCATCGATCAGAATCAGGTCGAGCATCTCGGTGCGCGGATACATCGCAACTTTGCCCAAGCCGATCTGGCGCGAGAGCGCCTGGTAGGCGCCAAGCAGCAGTTGCTGGCCGGTCTGCCCACGGGCGTAGAAGGTACGCGACACCTGCGCGCCGCCGAACGAGCGATTGTCGAGTAGGCCGCCATACTCGCGTGCGAACGGCACGCCCTGCGCCACGCACTGATCGATAATATTGAGGCTGATCTGCGCCAGCCGGTAGACATTCGCCTCGCGCGAGCGGTAGTCGCCACCTTTGATCGTGTCGTAGAACAGGCGGTAGATGCTATCGCCGTCGTTGCGGTAGTTCTTGGCCGCGTTGATGCCGCCCTGTGCCGCAATCGAGTGGGCTCGGCGCGGGCTATCCTGGTAGCAGAAACACTTCACGTTATAGCCCAGCTCGGCCATCGTCGCGGCCGCCGATGCGCCCGCCAGGCCCGAACCGACCACCAGAACCGTATATTTGCGCTTATTAGCGGGATTTACCAGCTTATATTCGAATTTGGCCAAATCCCATTTTTGCTCAAGCGGCCCCGCGGGCGCCTCTGCATCGAGCGCCACGGCAAACTCGGTATCGGGTCGTGTTGTGATCTCCGGTTTCGTCTCGATGGTCATGATCTATCTCCTGAATGCCAGAAGCCAGAGGATAGAGGGTAGAAGATAGAAGATAGCAGTCCATCAATCGATAATGCTTCTCTATTCTCTATCTTCCATCCTCTATCTTCGGTTCTCGGTTCTCCGCCTACTGAACAAACCCAAACAGCACCGCCAGCGGAACCGAAACAAACCCAACCAGTAGTATCAGCGCCACGGCGAGCGAGAGGCCGCGCAAGAGCAGGTTCGTGCGGTTGCTATTGAGTCCGAGTGTTTGAAACATGCTCCAGAAGCCGTGATAGATGTGCAGGCTGAGCGCTACCATCGCGATGATATAGAAGATCGTCGCCGGCCATACACGGAAGCCATTCACGACGTTCTGATAGGCATAGAACTGGCCGCCGGCCTCGCGTTGGTATTCGCCTGCGCCATAACCGACCAGGCCGAGCGTGAAGTGCATGATGTGAAAGACAATAAACAGCGCTAGAATGACGCCGCCCCAGCGCATGGTTCGCGATGCATAGGTCGACTGCACCGACCGCTTCTGCGCGTAGCGCATCCCGCGCGGCCGCCCCTCCCAATCCTGCCGCGTGAGCGAGTAGGCCGCCCAGACATGCGCGACCACCGCGCCGAGCAACACGACCCGCGCAACCCACAAGAGGTGGGTATGGCCGAACACCGGGCTGCCAAGCGATCGCAGGCCAGCAGCGTAGTCATTAAAATACTGCGGCCCCTCGAAAATCTTTAGATTGCCATACATGTGTACGAGCAGAAAGCCGATCCCGATCAAGCCGGTGACGGCCATGATCGCCTTTTTACCGATCGACGAGCGGTAGAGTGTGAGCGCTCCAGTCATATTGTCTCCTTCAAACATGGTGGGAGGGGAGGCTTGGAGGGGTCCCCCGCTTTCGCGGGGGTTACGCGGTGGGGACTCGCCCCATCCCCCAGCCCCATCCCCCACCAGTGGGGAAGGGGAGTAACTTCTCCTCCTCCCCGGCGTAGGGAAAAGGCGTAACTTCTCCCCCTCTCCCCGGCGTGGGAGAGGGGTCGGGGGGTGAGGGGGAGTGGTCACTCCAGGAAGGGTTCGACGTAATCCTCCTGCCTCGGCGCGAGTTTGTAGCGCATGATGGTGCGTGCGCAGGTGTTCCAGCGCAGGAGCGCATCGTCGTTTCCAGGCGGGCGGATGGCTTCGGCTTTCTCGAAAAGATCCATTGCATTGCGCAACCAATCGTACGCCTGAGATCCGCCGCCCGGCGTACCCCGTTTGAGAATCGTCTTCGCCTGACGTTCAAAGATAATCCCAGCGTAATACGTGCGTTCATACTCATCGTGCAGGCGCGGCAGCAGCTCGCGGGCATACCTGACTTCATCGCGAGCGCGCCGACCGAACTGGTCGGTTATGGACAGGATTAAGATAACGAGCGCCTTCTGGTTCTCGGCGTCAATTTCCAATATGTCGAGGCAGATGCTTTCGGCCTCTCTGGGTTCGTTGAGCAGCCGATACCTTTCCGCTTTGTCCAGGGCCGCGGCAATACCTTGCTCGGAAAGGGATTTGAGTTGAAACATATGTCCCTCCCGCCGTAAAGCGGTCATTTTTTTCCCATGAGTTTGCGACTCAACCACATCAGCGGATCAAAATAGATATCGGCGACCCGCTCCTTGAGCGGGATGATGCCATTGTCGGTCAAGTGGATATGTTCGGGGCAGACCTCGGTGCAGCATTTGGTGATGTTGCAGAAGCCGATGCCCGCCTCCTCGTGCATCATTTTGCGGCGTTCCAGGCTGTCATACGGATGCATGTCCAGGTTGGCCAGCTTGATCAGCTGGCGCGGCCCGTAGAACGAGTCCTTGCGGTTATGGTCGCGCAGGATGTGGCACACGTCCTGGCATAGGAAGCACTCGATGCACTTGCGAAACTCCTGAATGCGATCTACATCCATCTGCTGCATCACGAACGGTTTGGGCGCGTCGGCCGCCGGCGTAAACGGCGCGATCTTTTCTGAGACGCCGAAGTTCCACGATACATCGGTCACCAAATCTTTGATGAGCGGAAATGCTTTGAGCGGGTGGACGACAATCGGCGCGTTGTCGGTCGTGTAATCCCTGACGCGCGCCTTACACAGCAGGCGTGGTTTCCCATTGATCTCGGCGCTGCACGAGCCACACTTCCCGGCCTTGCAGTTCCAGCGGCACGAGAGCGTACTATCGTGGTGGGCCTGAATATAGTGGATGGCATCCAGCACCACCATGCCTGGAAACGTCGGCACCTCGTAGTCGTGCTCGGCGCCGCCGCTGGCGTCGCCCCGGAACACTCGTAGGGTCACGTTGTCCATTATTTTGCCCCCTCGAACAGCTGTGCCAGCTCTGCCGGAATCTGCGGAACCGGGCGCGTCGTGATCTTCACCGCATCGCCATCTTTGGTGGCGATCAGGTTCTTCCCGGCCCATTCCGGGTCGGGGTCGGGGTAGTCGGTGCGCCACTGCGCGCCGCGGCTTTCCCGGCGTTCCAGCGCACACCGCACGATGATCTCCGAGATCTTCAGCATAAATCGGATCTCGCGCGCGGTATGCCAGCCCGGATTAAACAGGCGTGACCCGTCGATATGCAGATTCTTCGCGCGCCGCTGAAGCTCCAGCACCTGGCTCAGGCACTGCGACAGCCCTTCTTCGGTGCGCGCGATCATCGCGCCCTCCTGCATGGCGGCCTGGAGTTCCTGAGTGAGCAGGTAGGGGTTTTCGGTTCCTGAGGACTCGAACGGCGCCAGCAGAATCTCGCTCTCCTCGCGAATCTGTGTTTCGTCGATCGTGCCGTGCGTCGCCGTTTGCGCGTATTGTGCCGCCGCTTCGCCCGCGCGCTTGCCGAAGACCAGCAGGTCGCACAGCGCGTTGCCGCCCAGGCGGTTCGCGCCATGCACGCCGCACGCCACCTCGCCGGCCGTAAAGAGGCCGGGCACCGTCGTCGCGCAAGTGTCCGGTTCGGCCCGGACGCCGCCCATCGTGTAGTGGATGGTCGGGCCAACCTCCATCGCCTGTTTGGTGATGTCGACATCGCCAAGCGCGTGGAATTGTTCGTACATGCTCGGCAGTTTCCGCTTGACCAGCTCAGGGTCGCGGTGGGTTATATCGAGGTAGACCCCGCCGTGTTCCGTGCCGTTGCCGGCCAGCACCTCGCGGTAAATGGCGCGCGACGTCACGTCGCGCGGCAGCAACTCTGGCGGCGGGCGGTTATTGTCCTTGTCTTCCAACCAGCGGGCAGCTTCCTCTTCGGTCTCCGCGTGGCGGCCTCTATAGGCCGGGGGCGTGTATTTAGGGTCGAACATGAACCGCTCGCCCTTGGCATTGCGGAGCACGCCGCCCTCGCCGCGCACCCCTTCGGTGACGAGGATGCCGCGCACGCCGGGCGGCCAGATCATGCCGGTCGGGTGGAACTGCACCATCTCCATGTCCATCAGCTCCGCTCCGGCATCGTAGGCCAAGATCGCTCCGTCGCCGACGGAATCGTGGGAGTTGGAGGTCACCTGGTACATCCGGCCCCAGCCGCCCGTCGCGAGTATCACCGCCCTGGCCTTGACGACCAGGAAGCGACCTGTCTCGCGGTAGTAGCCGAACGCGCCGACCACCCGGTCGCCATCCTTCAGCAGCCGGGTTATGGCTACTTCCATGTAACACTTCATACCAGTCGCGACGGCGCGGTCCTGCAAGGTGCGCAGCAGCTCCAGGCCGGTTCGGTCGCCGACGTGGTTCAGGCGGCGGTAGGTGTGGCCACCGAATGGGCGCTGCATGATCAGGCCACCGGGCGTGCGGTCGAAGACCGCGCCATAGCGCTCCAACTCCAGCACGCGCTCCGGCGCCTCTTTCGCCAGAAGCTCGACGGTACGCCAGTTGTTGAGGAATGCGCCGCCACGCATCGTGTCCATGAAGTGGACCTGCCAGGAGTCCTTTTTGTCAAGGTTCGCCAGCGCGCCGGCGATCCCGCCCTCGGCCATGACGGTATGCGCCTTGCCGAGCAGCGATTTACAGACAACGCCGACATTCAGCCCGGCCTCCGCGGCCGCGATCGTAGCCCGTAGCCCGGCACCGCCCGCGCCGATCACCAGGACATCGTGCTCGTAAGTGTCGTACGCCTCCATCTAAAACAACCTCACATCCTGAATCGTGCCCGATGCCACCAGCCGCACATATAGGTCGGTCAGCGCGACCGAGACGAGGCTGCACCAGGCGAAAAGCCCGTGGCGCGCGTTCAGCAAACTCACTCGATTCCAGAAGCCGTAGCGCGTGGTATTGGCGAGAGAACAAGAGTAGCAGTTAAGCCCGCCCCCTATCAGATGCCGAAACGAATGGCAGGAGAAGGTATACAGCACCAGCAGCACCACGTTTACGGCGAAGATAAGCGACCCCAGCGCAATGCCGAAGCGCCCATCGAAGAAGAACGCGCTAATGGCGTCGTACGACAGGATGAAAATGAAGATCACTGCCAAGTAGAAGGCGAAGCGGTGCAGATTCTGGAGAATGAATGGGAACTCGCGCTCGCCGGTATAACGCTTGCGTTGGAACGGTTCTTGGACGGCGCAGGCAGGTGGATCCCAAAAGAACGCTCGGTAGTAGGCCAGCCGGTAATAATAGCAGGTCAGCCGGAAGAGCAGCGGAAACGCGATAATGTACGCCGCCGGCGAAACGTTCCAACCGCCGATGCGCAGATCGATCGGCAGCAGCGGCGAGTAGAAGGGCGAAAGATATGGCCCGACTTCAAAAAACTGGTTTTCCAACCCGCGCCATGTCGCGTAGATCACGAACGAGCCAAGCACAAGCACAGTGAGCAGTGGTCTGATCCACCAGGTATCGCGGCGGCTGTTGAGCGGCAGCGGCACGCGCCCGGCTTCCTTACTTTGCGCGGTAGGTAAAGCCATATGCTCCCCCCAGAAGTGGAGAAAGGTCGCGACGGCCGAGCGAGCAACTATTCAGGAACGTGCAGCGGGAAAGCGCGGGGAGCTCGTCGCGATAGGTAGTCCAATTGACTCCGGTGTATGCGGTAGTCATGGGAACATTTCTAGCGCTAGGGCCCAGTCTCACCATGATGTGAGAAGAGTTTCACGATCAGGCGTATTATAGCGCAAACACATAAGGTTGTCTAACGGTTTCGCCGTAAGGCAAAGTGTAGCACGGCCCAATTGAGATGTCCAAGATATATTTTGTATCGATTGTATAATTTGTCGGTATGATTTTCCATTGCTATGGTGATGAAGCATGCGCGCTCGATGTTGCGGTAGTCGTAGCCCGCGAGGCGCATCGGTTTGCGGTAGTGTAGTGGCAAGGGAAGCTGTGTTTGATTGGGAGTTGGGCGTCGATAGGGCGTGGACACGAAGGAGCCGCCCTACAGGGCATCGGGCCTGTAGGGCGGCTCCTCCGTGTCCGCCGGGGAATAGCCGGCGCGCTTTACAAATCCAACCGCACCTTTGCACCGAAGTTTTTCTTCTCTTTGCTGGTGAAATAGGTCGCGCAGGCGGCGTCGAGCAAATCGGCGCTGAGGGTCACCGTTTCCATGTTGTACTTGGCAATTGACATTGCTTGGAGTAGGATGTCGCGCGGTTGGCACATGCGCAACGGACGATCGTCGGGCTTGTACCACCTCGCCAACAGATAGTCGAGACCGCCATCGTCGTACTGTACCTTCATCACGCGGCACATGATCCGCCAGATCTCGCGCCACTGCTCTTCGGTTGGATCAATAATTTCAATCTTGAATTTGATGCGCCGTAGCAGCGCGTCGTCGCCAAGATCATTCGGATCAAGATTGGTCGAGAACATGATCAACTGATCGAACGGGATTTGTAGCTTCTTTCCTGTGACAGTAGTGAGGAAATCATACCGCTTTTCCAATGGCACGATCCAGCGGTTCAGCAGATCGAACACGCGCACCTGCTGGCGCCCGAAGTCGTCGATCAGGAAGATGCCGCAATTCGCTTTCATTTGGAATGGCGCTTCGTAGATGCGCGAGTCCTTGTTGTACGTCAGATTAAGCCCATCCAACGTTAACTCGCCGCCGGTGATCACGACGGGACGACTAACGCGAATCCAACGTTGGTCATACTCGATTGTGTCGGACAACGCTTTCTTCGGTGGCTCATGCACGATCGAGTCATACATTTTGATGATCGCGCCATCGGCATATATAGCATAAGGGATGAAGATGTCATCACCCATCAGATGAGTGATGCGTTCGGCGATCGTGGTCTTGCCGTTGCCAGGGAAGCCGAACAACATCACGGATGATGCCGAGTTAACCATTGGTCCGACTTGATTCAAGATCGACTCATCGATCACCAGGCCCTGAAACGCCTCACGGATGTTGCGGCGCGTCACTACTACATCTTTGACCGTCTGAGCCTTAACCGAGGCAATCCACTCATTCAAATCAATCGGACAGGGGCCGGAGTACATGGTCTTAAGCAGTGCGTCTTGCGCGCTACGGTTACCGGCTATAGTGAGCACGTATTCGTAGTTGACATCGCCGTAGCCGCGCTGCCCGGCGATATCGATCATCTCCTGGCCGCGCAGCTCTTTCAGCAGCACGTCGATGATCTGGTAGGGCAGCTTCATTTCGTCGACCAACTCCATGCCGGTCACGCGCCCTTTGTTATAGATAATGCGGGTCAGGTGCTCGTAGAGAAATGTGCGGTTGAGTTTGGTCTCTTCGATCGTTTGCGGCTGCGCGGGCGTGAATTTGTTCGAGAGCTTGGGCATCGCCACATCGTCGGTCGGCGCCGGGTCGCCGATTGCGCGGGTGGTGGCCAGGTTGGTGCCTTTGGCGCGGGCTTCGGCGACGGCTCGTTCGAGTTCGTCTTTATGGAACAGCAGGTGCAGCAGCGCATCCTGATCGTCGGCTTCTTGGGCGCGCTTGATGCAGTCGTAGACCGCGCGCGCGACCAGATATTTCACTCCATCGACATACAGGTGGTGCAGGTATTCGGCTTTGCGCACGTAGCAGTCGCGCGGGTGCGAGGTTTTGCTCAGCATCTCGTCGTATGAGCGTTGGTCGATCAGCAGGCGCATGTGTCATCCTTTGGCAAAAACGTAGTTGTGCGATGTCCCGCTGTAGTATATGCCGAGCGCATCAGAATGGACAATAGGCCGATAGTCATCTTGCAGTCTATGACTGGCTACGCCCTACCCAAGGGGGTAGCGCATTCGCGAGCATGTTCAGCCTTCGGCAGAGTGGTACTTTATCGTTTAATTGTTTTTCGTTTTTGCGCTCTGCGAGCGCAAAAACGAAAAACAGAAAATCAAGGAGTACCATGTTCTTTGTTCCGCTTAGGCCGGTGATCGGCCGATCCGGATGCGGCAGAACTGCGCGCCGGCGGCAATGCACTCGATCTCATCGACCGGGTAGGTGTCGCCGGTAGCCCAGCGCAGCGCCTCGCCGTAGAAGCCAATTGGAAAGTAGCAGATGCCATGCTCGGCCTGGTTGCCCGCACAATATGGGCAGCCGCCGATCTCGACAAAGAAACCCTGGTCGTTGTCGAAGGTGCGGTGGGGTGCGTGCAGCAATTCCTCGGCGATCTTGGCCGAGCGCGCGAGCACCAGCTTGATCTTGGCGTCGGTGGGCAGCACCTTGAACGCCGCACCGGCGAGCGCCGAGAGTGTTTTGTTGGTCTGGCGGAAGTGCTTGAGTGAGTTGCGCCCAGCCCGTAGGAGGATCGGCTTGACACCTCGATCGCCGAAGATCCGGAAGGCAGTGGCGAACAAGTGACTGAGCTCATCTACCGTTGCCGAGGGCGTGTCATCGTCCGGCGGCAGCGCGCCGCCGCTGTAAAATCGCTGCAATCCGGATTGAGCAAACAACAGGCGCAGGCTCTTTTCGCCGAGGTTGTCGATGATGCTATCGCAGACCTGCCGGATGACCTGAGAGGGGACTTGTTGTTGGTTAGCCATGGCGTGTTTCCTCACTCACGATGCGCAATTACGGCAAGCCGACGTTGCGACGGACGTAACTGTTCATTCTTGGGCTGATCGGACGCGGACGAACGCGGATAAAGAAGTTTCATTTCTGTGTTTGTCCGCGGCCATCTACATCCAATCCCAGGCAAATGTGAATAGTACCGACGGGCTGCGCGCTGCGCAGAGTATAGCATAACTCCGTTGGCGAATCATCAATGATTTTCGCACTGCGCCGCATTCGAGGAGGCGCAGCCTAAAGAAACGACGATACCAGATCGTACGCCGCAATATCGTTCTTATACCACTCGCGCTGGCAAGGCCATTGACGCAATTGGTCTTTTGCTCTACCATACTGCCACACGGCTCCACAGACGTTCTACGATCGCGGGATGACTCGCGCCGACCAGTATATTGGTCGGCGCTTATGCACTCCAGTGTCATTGCAAATTGCAGGCGGCTGGCGACTGGCTACTCGCGTAAGGAGGATCGGCTATGTTGAACCTGCGTAAGCTCACGATCGACCATTTTGTCGAGCAGCTCAGGGCGGCATATCGACGCACCTACGGCGATATGGAGCCTTCGTATGGGAACATCATCGCCTGGTCGGGCCGGCTGGCGCTCGAGAATATCGCGAACTCCGACGCGCTGTACCATAATGTTGAGCACACCATGTTGGTCACAACGGTCGGCCAGGCAATTCTCGAAGGCAAGCACCTGTGCGAGGGCGGCGTGGCGCCGCGCGACTGGCTGCACTTCACGATTGCGCTGCTCTGCCACGACATTGGCTATGTGCGCGGCGTGTGCCGGCGCGATACCGACAGCGTGATCGCCACTGGCATCGGCGAGGCGACGATTGAGCTTGCGCCGCACGGCACCGATGCCGCTCTGACACCGTATCATGTCGATCGGAGCAAGCAGTTCATCTACGAGCGCTTCGGCGGCGAGATGCTGGCCGGCGCCAACGTTGTCGATACCGATCTGCTTGCGGCGTACATCGAGATGACGCGCTTCCCGGCGCCCGACGACAAACGCTACCAGGACACGAAAGGCTACGGCGGCCTGGCGCGCGCGGCCGATTACATTGGGCAGCTCGGCGACCCCGATTACGTGCGCAAAGCGCCGGCGCTGTTCTATGAATTCGAGGAGACCGGTACGAATGCGCGCTATGGTTATGCGAGTCCCGGCGATTTACGGGCGACATTCACCGGGTTCTATTGGAACGTAGTCAACCCGTATATTCAGGACGCGCTGCGTTATTTATATCAGACACAAGAGGGCAAAGAGTGGATCGCCAACCTCTTCTCGCTGGTGTTTGCAGCGGAACATAACAGTAAGCGGTGAACGCAAGCCGAACGAGTGTAGCTTGATGGAAGTTTCTATCGATTTCCTTCAGTTCCTGCAGTTCCCGCGCAAAGGAAATCAAGGAACTGAAGGAAATCGGAATGGCGCTAGCCTGCATTTAGCACGCCAATACCCTATTGCCCATTACCCGGCTGGGAAAGGTGCGGAGCGCATGAGCGCGCGGATTCTGGTGGTCGACGATGAGCCGCAGATTGGGCGCTTGCTGAAGACCAGCCTCGGCGTGCGCGGCTACGACGTCACGGTCGCGGAGGATGGCCGGTCGGCGCTGGAACTGGCGACGAGCTGGCGCCCGGATATCATCTTGCTCGATCTGGGATTGCCGGAGATGGATGGGCTGGACGTCTGCCGCCACATCCGCACATGGTCGCAGGTGCCGATTATCATTCTGACGGTGCGCGACGCCGAGCTCGACAAGGTGACCGCGCTGGATCTCGGGGCCGATGATTACCTGACCAAGCCATTCGGCATGAATGAACTGCTGGCGCGCGTCCGCGTAGCGCTTCGTCACGCGACCCGCGGGGCATCCAGCGAGGAACCGGTCCTGCAATTCGGCGATCTCACGATTGACCTAGCGCATCGGCAGGTGACACTTGGTGGGCAGGCGGTCCACCTTACGCCCACCGAGTATGATCTGCTGCGAACGCTCGCCACGCAGGCCGGCAAGGTGCTGACACATAGCATGCTCTTGCAGTCGGTTTGGGGCAGCGCCTACCAGCAAGATGTGCCGACCTTGCGCGTCTTCATCACCCAGCTTCGCCACAAGCTCGAGGCCGACCCGGCCCATCCAACCTACCTGCTCACCGAGCCAGGCATTGGGTACCGTTTTCAGGGCGGCGGGTAATCTGCAATCAGTTTTTGAAGATGGAGGATAGAGGATAGAAGATGGAAGGGCCACATTGCAGCATGCTGCATCGCGATTTTCCATCTCTATCTTCTATCTTCAAAACCGTAGGCATCTCCATCCGGTTTGGACAAATGGTAGGGCACGCTAATGACCACGACGCCCTTGCGAAAGAGCAGCGCCGCCTTGATCGCCAGCGCCGTCTGGTTGTGCAGCAGGTGCTGCCACCATTTCGACGGGATAAACTCCGGCAGAATGACTGAGAGCACATCGTCGTCGTAGCGCGAGTCAAGTTCGTCGACATAGCGCAGGATCGGCCGGACTAAACTGCGATATGGCGAGTGCAGCACCTCCAGCGGCACGCCACTACTCCACTGCGCCCATTTCGCGCGCACTTTGAGCGACTCCTCTGGATCGAGCTCGACATACAGCGCGGTCGTGTTATCCGGAGCGATCGAGCAGGCAAACTCCAGCGCTGGAATAACCCCGCGATGAATGCCCGAGACCAGCACGAGCGCGGTATGCCGCTTGACAGCCCCAATCGGCTTCGCCGCCATCAGCGAGAGCTGGCGCGCGACGTCGAGGTAGTGCCTATGGATCGCGCGGAATAGGAGCACGATGATTGGGATGGCGACGAGTACTACCCAGCCGCCGCGCGTAAAACGAGTGACGATGATCACCATAAATACGATCGCCGTCAGCGTCGCACCAATCCCATTAATCACAACGCTGCGCTGCCAGCCCGGCTCGCGAAAGCGCAGCCAATGGCGAACCATGCCACCTTGTGAGAGTGTAAACGAGATGAACACGCCAATCGCGTAGAGCGGCAGCATCGCCTGCTCGCGAGCGTCGAAGATCACAATCAGCAGCGCCGCCAGCAACCCCAGGACCAAAATGCCATTCGAGAAGACCAAGCGATCCCCGCGGCTGGAGAACTGACGCGGCAGAAAGCGGTCGCGGGATAGAATCGACGATAGGCGCGGAAAGTCGGCGTAGCTGGTATTCGCCGCCAGCACCAGGATCAGCGCCGTCGCCACCTGAATAATGAAGTAGAACGGTCCTGTACCAATCACCGCGCGCGCGACCTGCGAGACGAGGCTCTCTTCCTCGCGTGGGACAGCGCCTGTGAAATGCGCCAGCACGGTGATTCCCAGGAAGATCGTGCCTAAGATCGTGAGCATCGCCAGGAGCGTCGTCGCGGCATTCTTGGACTCGGGCTTCTGAAAGGCCGGCACGCCGTTGGAGATCGCCTCGACGCCAGTCAGCGCGGTGCAGCCGGCCGAGAAGGCCTGCAACACCAGGAAGAGTGTCAGCGTGTGCGTTGGCGGCGGCAGTTCGGCCGGCGCGGGCAGCTGCGGCATGCTACCGGTCAGCACCAATTGGGCAGTGCCGATACCGATGCAGGCGAGCATGCTGATCACAAACAGATAGGTCGGCGCGGCGAAGATCGCGCCGCTCTCCTTGACACCGCGCAGGTTGACGATCGTGATAATCGCGATACACACGAGCGAGATCTCGACTCGGTAGTCGGCTAACCCAGGGTACCCCCATGTCGACGCGAGCGAAGTAATCGCGAAGACACCGGCGGCGACCGAGACGGCCACGGTGAGCACATAGTCGATCAGCAGCGCCCCGGCCGCGACTAGGCCGGGCAGCTCGCCCAGGTTCTCGTGCGCGACGATATAGGCGCCGCCGCCGCTCGGGTAGGCATAGATCGTCTGGCGGTAGGAGAATCCGACGATCAACAGCAGGGTGATGATCGCGATGCAGATCGGAATCGACAATGTCAGCGCACCGCTGCCTACGGTGATCAGCACCAGCATGATCGCTTCGGTGGCATAGGCGGTCGAGCTGATTGGGTCGGAGGCGAAGACGGCCAGTGCGACGATCTTGCGGATGCGTTGATGCTGTTGCGCGGCGGTATCTAGCGGCTGGCCGACCAGGATGCGTTTGAGCGTATCAATCATTGTTCGTTCTTGTTTCGGATCGATAGTGGAACGGCTGCATCTGGCACCTTCGGTTTGACACAAACGTCAATTCGACGCAAGTGGGTATCATGTTAGCGCAGATCGCTCTATATCCGCGTCAAAGAAGGCACCTGGAGGTGTTAGGATAGTATAAGGGTTTGGTTAAAAAGAGTGACAGCAGCAGGCAAATATCATACGATTTTTTTATGTGTTTGGCGGGAACCCGAACACTCTCTATTCTGCCTCGCCGCGAAAACGATATCCAATCCCTGTCTCGGTAATAATATACTGTGGCTGAGCTGGATCATCCTCGATCTTACGCCGGAGTTGATTGATGAACACCCGCAGCTTCGCTGGATCCTGCTGCTGGTCGAGGCCCCACACTTTCTGTAATAGCACCCCATGCGTCATCACTTTGCCGCTATACATTGCAAGGGTTTTGAGGATTTCGTACTCCGTGGGGGTGAGATGGACGTCTTGATCGTGAAGGCTCACGCGGTGCGCGGCAAGATCGATGCGCAGGTCTCCTGCGACAATCATGGGCTCCGGTGATGTATGCCTGCGTGCGGCATGGCGCAGCGCGACCTGGATTCGCGCCAGCAGTTCATTGGTGCCGAACGGTTTGGTCAGGTAATCGTCCGCGCCCAGGTTGAGCGCGGTCACCTTCTCGTCTTCACGGTCGCGGACCGACAGCACAATGATCGGCATGTCGGACCATTCACGCACGCGGCGGAGGACTTCAAGTCCGTCGATTTCTGGCATCCCCAGATCGAGTAAGACGACATCGGGATGCCAGGTCGTCACTTGCTCCAGCGCGGATCGACCGTTTTCGGCTAGCGCGACCTCGTTACCATGCACTTCCAGCGTGGCCTTCAAAAAGCGCCGAATTTGCGGCTCATCGTCCACAACCAGTATCCGTGGCTTCATCTGCGTTCCTTCTGCGCTTCGTCGAACGGCAAGGTAAACACGAAGCGCGCTCCGCCAGTTGGTTGATTCTCCGCCCAGATCCGGCCACCGTGCGCCTCGATAATGCCTTTGCAGATCGCTAGTCCTAATCCAGTGCCGTCGGCATGCCGTTCCGGCCCCACAACCCGATAGAACTTATCGAAGATATGCGGTAGCGCCTCAGCGGCAATGCCTGGTCCCTGGTCCAGCACCTGTATCCAAACATCCGCATCGTGGACTTCGGCCATGATAGTAATCGCTGTCGCGTCTGGCGTGTACTTGATGGCATTTTCGATCAGGTTCGTCAGCACCTGATCGATCAACGCGGCATTCACCCACACCAGCGGCACATCAGCCGGGATGCTCACGTGGAGCTTGCGCCCGTGAAGCCGTGGGCGCAACCGCGACAACACGCCGCCGACGATGTCGCCAATATCTTCCCACTGGCGCGCTGGGTTGAGCGCGCCGCCTTCGATCCGCGACATATCCAGCAGATTGCCGACCAGCCGGTTCGGGCGATCGGCTTCATCGGCGAGCGTATCGAGCATCTGCTCGCCCACGGCGCTATTCCACTCCACATCCCGCTGGCGCAGCGCGGTGGCAATTCCTTTGACTGCCACCAGCGGGGTGCGTAGATCATGGGAGACTGAGGAAAGTAAGGCCGATTTCAGGCGATCGGACTCGGCGAGCGCCCACGTTTCAGCCGCCTGGGCCGCCACACGACCGCGATGATTGGCAACTTCTGGGTGGACTTGACCCGCACGACACTGTATATCTTCTTGCCGCTCGCGCTTGTGCTCGCGCTGATCCAGGTCTCGCAGGGCGTGGTGCAGAACTTCACCGCCTACCAGACGGTGCCGCTGGTTCAGCCGACCAGCTACGAGCAAACCAAGCTCGACGCCGACGGCAACCCGGTCAAGGATGCCAATGGCAACGAAGTCAAGGAGACGGTGCAAGTGACCCAGCAGACGTTGCCGATGGGCCCGGCCGCCTCGCAGATCGCGATCAAGCAGCTCGGCACCAACGGCGGCGGCTTCTTCAACGTCAACTCGGCGCACCCGTTCGAGAACCCGACGCCGCTGTCGAACTTCTTCGAGATGCTGTCTATCCTGATGATCTCGGCGGCGCTGTGCTACACCTTCGGCAAGATGGTCAAGGACACGCGCCAGGGCTGGCCGTGCTGGCGGCGATGACGTTGATCTTCATCCCCTTGCTGGCGTTGGCGGTCGGGTCGGAAGCGGCGGGCACACCGCAGCTCGCCGCGCTCGGCGCGGACCAGACGATCAGCGATGTTGCGCCGGGTGGCAATATGGAAGGAAAAGAGGTGCGCTTCGGCATCGCCAACTCGGCGCTGTGGGCCACGGCAACCACAGCCGCCTCGAATGGCTCGGTCAACTCGATGCACGATAGTTACACGCCGCTGGGTGGGTTGGTGCCGCTGTTTATGATCCAGCTGGGCGAGATTATCTACGGCGGCGTGGGCTCTGGGCTATATGGCATGCTGGTCTTCGCGATCATCGCGGTGTTCGTGGCCGGGCTGATGGTCGGGCGCACGCCCGAGTACCTAGGCAAGAAGATCGAGGCCTACGAGATGAAGATGGCCTCAGTGGTCATCCTCATCCCACCGATCGTCGTGCTCGGGTTCACCGCGCTCGCGGTTGTGACGCCCGCTGGCAAGGGGGCGTTGTACGACCCCAATCTCGGTTATACATCGATCTATAACCCCGGCGCGCACGGGTTCAGCGAGGCGCTGTACGCTTTCTCGTCGATGGGCAACAACAATGGCAGCGCATTCGCCGGCCTGGGCGCCAACAATCCGTTCTACAACCTGACCGGCGGTATTGCGATGCTGTTCGCGCGCTACTGGCTGGCAGTACCAACCCTGGCGATCGCCGGCTCGCTGGCGAAGAAGAAACTGGTACCGGCCGGTCCCGGCACGCTGCCGACCCACACGCCGCTGTTCATTGCGATGCTCATTGGAGTCGTGCTGATCGTCGGGGATAAACAGAGTGGTGAGATCCATTTTGTTCTCTGTTCTCTAGTCTTTGTTCTTGGGAGATACATATGACCATTCAATCCAACAAAGCCCGCCCACTCTTCGACCCGCCGATTGTGCGGCGGGCGATCGGCGACTCGTTCAAGAAACTGGACCCGCGCCACCAGGTCAAGAACCCGGTGATGTTCGTGGTCGAGGTCGGCAGCGTGCTGACCACCGCGCTGGCGATCCAGGCGCTGCTCGGCCAGGGCGAAGCGCCGGCCGGGTTCATTATCGCGATCTCACTGTGGCTGTGGTTCACGGTGCTGTTCGCCAACTTCGCCGAGGCGATGGCCGAGGGCCGCGGCAAGGCCCAGGCCGATACGCTGCGCAAGGCCCGCCGCGACATCATCGCCAAGAAATTGGTGCAGCCGAGGTACGGCGCCGCACATACGAACACCCCCTCCGGCGATCTGCGCAAGAGCGACGTGGTGCTGGTCGAGGCCGGCGACTTCATCCCGATGGATGGCGAGGTGATCGAGGGCGTCGCCTCGGTCGATGAGAGCGCGATCACCGGCGAGAGCGCGCCAGTCATCCGCGAGAGCGGCGGCGACCGAAGCGCGGTGACCGGCGGCACGCGCGTGCTCTCCGACTGGCTAATCGTGCAGATCACCGCCAACCCTGGCGAGACCTTCCTCGACCGGATGATTGAAATGGTCGAGGGCGCCAAGCGCCAGAAGACGCCCAACGAGATTGCACTCAACATTCTACTCGCCGCTCTCACAATCATCTTCCTGCTGGCGACCGCCACGCTGCTGCCCTTCTCACTCTTCAGCGTCGAAGCGGCCGGGAAGGGCGCGCCCGTGACCGTGACGGTGCTGGTGGCGCTGCTGGTCTGCCTGATCCCCACCACGATCGGCGGGCTGCTCTCGGCGATCGGCATCGCCGGCATGGATCGCATGATCCAGGCGAATGTGATCGCCATGTCGGGCCGCGCGGTCGAGGCCGCCGGCGATGTGGACGTGCTGCTGCTCGACAAGACCGGCACGATCACACTCGGCAACCGCCAGGCCACCGCGTTTATCCCGGCCGACGGCACCGACGCACGCGCCCTGGCCGACGCCGCGCAGCTTTCGTCGCTGGCCGATGAGACGCCCGAGGGGCGCAGCATCGTCGTGCTGGCCAAGGAGCAGTACAACATCCGCGAGCGCGCCATTCACGAGATCCACGCCGAGTTCGTGCCCTTCAGCGCCCAAACGCGCATGAGTGGCGTCGACATGAATGGGCAGCAGATCCGCAAGGGCGCGGCCGACTCGATTGAGGCGTATGTGCAGCAGCAGGGTGGGCAGTTCCCGCCCGCCGCGCGCGAGACGGTCGATACTATCTCGAAGCAGGGCGGCACGCCGCTGGTGGTGGCCGACGGCGCCAAGGTGCTGGGCACCATCCAGCTGAAGGACATCGTCAAGGGCGGCATCAAGGAGCGCTTCGCCGAGCTGCGGCAGATGGGCATCAAGACGGTGATGATCACCGGCGACAACCCGCTGACCGCCGCGGCGATCGCGGCCGAGGCCGGCGTGGACGACTTCCTGGCCCAGGCAACCCCCGAGGCCAAGCTGAAGCTGATCCGCGAATACCAAACCGGCGGGCGACTGGTGGCGATGACCGGCGACGGCACCAACGACGCGCCGGCGCTGGCCCAAGCCGACGTAGCCGTGGCGATGAACAGCGGCACCCAGGCGGCCAAGGAGGCCGGTAATATGGTCGATCTCGACTCGAACCCGACCAAGTTGATTGAAGTGGTCGAGATCGGCAAGCAGCTGCTGATGACCCGCGGCGCCTTGACGACCTTCTCGATTGCTAACGATATCGCGAAGTACGCCGCGATCATCCCGGCGGCGTTCGCCACGACCTACCCGGTGCTGAGCCGGCTGAACGTGATGGGGTTGGCGACGCCGGAGAGCGCGATCCTGTCGGCGGTAATCTTTAACGCCGTCATAATAGTGTTTCTCATCCCGTTGGCGCTGCGCGGCGTGCACTACCGAGCGGTTGGGGCAGGGCGGTTATTGCGCGATAACTTGCTGATTTATGGATTGGGAGGAGTGATCGCGCCGTTCATCGGCATCAAGATTATAGACCTTTTCCTGGTTGCGCTGGGACTGACATAAGGAACAAGAATGCACAAGCCGATCATTTACCCGCTAATAGTGGCGCTGCTGGGGCTGCGCGTCCTGGAACTCCGTGCTGGACTTCCGCTGGTGTGGCACTACATCGTACTGATTGCACTCAGCGTGGGCATGTACAGCCTGGTGTTTGCCTGGTTCTGGGTTGAGCGCAGTCTAGAAAAACCGGCTGCGGAACGGCAACCAGTAATGATGCCACAGCGGACGAAAAGAAGGTACTAGCGGCGCTTTCGCAAACATGGAGCGCAAGAAACAGGTGCGAGCAAGATGCGAACACGATTCCATACAAACTGGGCCTTGATGAGCGCGCTGCTGACCTTGGCAATCGGCCTGCTGATCGAACAGGCCGCTACCGAGGACAATCGCTGGCTGGGGCGTACTGCCCTGCTGCTGGTCATCTATGGCCTCGCCATCGTCTGGCTGCACGCATGGCCAACCGTACGAACGTGGTGGGCGCGGATTGTGCGCGCGATTCAAACCTGGCGATCAAGCCTGATACATGCAAAGTGAGTATTCCTATGACCGATATTCGCGGACAATTTCGACCAGCCATCGTCGCGCTGGTGATCCTGACAATCATTACCGGCATCATCTACCCGCTGGTGGTGACTGGCATCGCGCAGGTCGTCTTTCCCTACCAGGCCAATGGCAGCATCATCCTGGGCAAAGACGGCAAGCCACTCGGCTCGGAGCTGATCGGCCAGCAGTTCGACGACCCGAAGTATTTCTGGGGCCGGCTTTCGGCCACCGGGCCGGTGCCGTATACCGCCTTCAACGCCGACAAGCTGACCGGCTCGTCGGGCTCGAACTATGGCCCGCTCAACCCGGCCCTGAAAGGCGCAGTACAAGCCCGCATCGACGCGCTGAAAGCCGCCGATCCCGCCAACACCGCACCGATCCCGGTCGACCTGGTAACAGCATCGGCCAGTGGGCTGGACCCACAGATCAGCCCGGCCGCGGCCGAGTACCAGGTGGCGCGCGTGGCGCAGGCGCGCGGGGTGGATGTGGCGCAAGTGCGCGACCTGGTCGCGCAGCACACCGAGGGCCGCCAGCTTGGCTTCCTGGGCGAGCCGCGAGTGAACGTGTTAGAATTGAACCTGGCGCTGGACGGCCTGCGCTAAGCGTAGCCTGCCACAAGTTCGTTCCAAACTATTGGACGGAAGACGAAGGACGGAAGACGAATGATCGCTGTCGGTCGTCTTCCGTCCTCCGTCAAACCCGAATCAGATTTGCGGTAGCCTGTACAAAGGCGCCCGAAATTGCAAGGAACCCGGCATGAAAACGCTATCTTTAGCCGACTTTACCCGCGACTGGCAGGCTGTCGTAGGTGAGGTGCAGCACACCGGCGAGCCAATCGCGCTTGAACTGAATGGAATGATGTGTGGCCTGCTGTTGCCGACTCAGGAGGCGCTGCGACTGGCCGCACGCTACGCGCCACCCGCGCCAGTGCAGGCGAGCGAGATCGATGCGTCGACAGACACAGGGCGCAACTATCTTGAGTTGCTGCGCGACGACCCGACGCTGGTGCCCATGGTGGATGGGCAGCGGCTCGAGTTTGTCACGATGATGAACTCCAGCTACGTCGATCCAGAGCAGCTCTACCAGTTCAGGCACCCAACGACTCGTCACATCTTTGTCTATCGTTCCAGCGAGCTGCAGCAGGCGATCGGGCGTACCTTCAGCCGGGTCGAGTTCATTCCCCAGCGGCCGAAGGACTTCGTAGACGGCAAACACTAAACTCATAACTCATAACTATGGACAACAACCAGGTGGTCCTGATCATCGAGGATGAGCTGCAGATCCGGCGCTTCCTCCGCGCAACATTGGCGAGTCACGGTTTTCAGATCGTCGAGGCGACCACCGGCCAGGCCGGGCTGCAGCAGGCGATCGAGCAGCCGCCGGATCTGGTGCTGTTGGATCTCGGGCTGCCGGATATCGATGGGTTAGAGGTCACGCAGCGGCTGCGCGAGTGGTCGAAAGTGCCGATCATCGTGCTGTCGGCCCGCAACCAGGAGCCTGACAAGATCGCCGCGCTCGACGCGGGCGCCGATGATTACCTGACCAAACCCTTCGGCGTTGGCGAGCTCATGGCCAGGATACGCGTCGCGCTCCGCCATGCCGACCAGGCCGGCCGGCCCGAGGAGCCACTGTTCACCACCGGCGAACTGCGGGTTGATCGCGCCCGCCGGCAAGTGTTTGTGTCCGGCGCCGAAATACACCTTACGCCAATCGAGTACCAACTGCTCGCGACGCTCGTTCGCTATGCCGGCAAGGTCGTGACCCAGCGACAGCTCCTGCGCGAGGTCTGGGGCACGGCCTATGAGCAGGAGGCCCAATATCTGCGCACGTATATGACGCATCTGCGCCATAAACTCGAGGCCGACCCGGCCCACCCGCGCTTTCTGATGACCGAGGTCGGTGTGGGGTATCGGCTGCGAGCCGACTAATCCCTAGGCATGCAGATACCACGGTACGCCGATGATCACGACGCGCTCTTGAGCGCGCAGCAGCAGCAACGCTTTGAGTATTTCACCCTGCTGATTATGGAGCAGATAATGGTACCAGTGCTGTTCGATCAGATCAGGAATGATCACGGCGATCTGGCGGTCGGGGTGTTCGTTGGTGAATGTGGTGATGTAATCCAGCAGCGGCCCAACCAGTCGCCGATAGGGCGACTCAATCACCATGAGGTGCGGCGGTGGTATGCCAAGCATCCGCGTCGGCGCTTCCACCATCTCCGGCCACAATGCCTTGAGATCGTCCATCTTGTCGTTCGATCGGACCTGCACCGCATACACTTCATCAGACAGTTTCAGCGCGAAACGCAGCGATTTGTGCGCGATGTGATCCCAGCCTTTCATGGGCACGATCACGATCGGGTGGCGCAGGCCGCGCAGATCGAGCGGCGCATGATAGGCGAGTTCGCGCGCCACGCTGACGTAGTGGCGATTCACGGCGGTAAAGAGAACCAGCATGCCCGGAATGAGTAGCAGCGTAATCCAGGCGCCTTCCGCAAATTTCGCCACCAGCACCACCGCCAGGGTGATCGCCGTCGCCGTGGCGCCGACCCCATTGACCAGCATGTTGCGCCAGGTGTCTGGCGCGTTCACACGCCGCCAATGGGCGACCATGCCGGCTTGCGAAAGTGTGAATGCCAAGAAGGCGCCCACCGCAAATAGTGGAATCAGGCGGTCGGTGATCCCACCGAAGATCATCAGCAAGACCGCCGCAAACGCGGTGAGCACGTAGATGCCGAGCGAGAACACGAGCCGCCGCCCACGGTCGGCAAACGCGTGCGGCAGGAAGTCGTCGTGCGCAACGACCTGGCACAGCCGTGGGAAACCGGCGAAGCTGGTGTTCGCCGAGAGCGCCAGCACGACCAGCACCGCGCCGATCGTCACGTAGTAGAAGGCACCGCGACCGATGACCGCGCCGACCAGTTGCGAGAGGATGCTCTCGTAGCCCGGCACGCCGGGCTCGGTCGCGCCGATCCCATAGGCGCGCGACAGAAATGCAATGCCCGCGAGCAGTACGATCAGGATGGCGACAATTGCCGTGAGTGTGCGCCGCGCGTTAACGACAGCCGGGTTGCGAAAGGCGCTCACCCCGTTGCTCACCGCTTCCACGCCGGTCATGGCGGTACAGCCGCTGGCGAATGCGCGCAGCAGAAGCCAGAGCGTGACAGTGCTGGTCGCCGCGGGTAAGGGCGGCGGGCGATCGACCGGCATCGGGTGGCCGCCGCTCAGCAGCGCTTTGGCGGCGCCGAGCAGAAGCACCACGAAGAGGCAGCCGACGAACAAGTAGGTGGGCAGCAGAAACGCCAGGCCGGACTCGCGGACGCCGCGCAGGTTTATGAGGGCGATCAGCACCAGAATCGACAAACACAGCGGCAAGATATACGGATGCAGGATGGGAAACGCCGAAACCAGCGCGCCGACCCCCGCCGAGATGCCCACCGCGACGTTCAGCATATAGTCGAGCATCAGTGCGGCGGCGGCCAGCAGGCCAGCCGAGGTTCCAAGGTTCTCCTTCGCCACCGTGTACGACCCACCACCCATGGGGTAGGCAGCGATCGTCTGTCGGTAGGAGAAATAGACAATCAACAGCAGGCAGATAATGACTGTGGTAATCGGCAGAATGTAGAGCACGCCGAGCGCGCCGAGCGGCAGGAGCAGCGTCAGGGCCGCCTCAGGACCGTAGGCCGACGAGCTGAGCGCGTCCAATCCCAGCAGCGGAATGCCGGCCGCCGGCCCGATCCGCTGCGCTTCTTCTTCATGAGTCGCGAGTCGCCGGCCAAACAATCGATCCGCTAAGGACATGGATGACCTCGTGCTAGGTGCGTACTGAGTGCATCAGGACGAGGAGAACAATCATAACACACATAAACACATCGAGCTGCCAATACGTGGGATTATTTCGTCGTTTTATCACTACCTGGTCTTTACCAGTACTTCGTGCGCGCCTTTTGTACGCCCTGTCCTCACCTTGATTTGGCCAGCACCCAGCGCAACAGCAAGGCTAGCACGACCACGGCCAATCCAATGATCACAAGCCCGACCAGTGATCCAGAATCGATCCCGAACTGGCGCAGCAGTGCGATGACTCCAATGATCACGCCAAATACCAGAAATTTGGCGCCACGGGCCGGGTTGTGACGCGGAGGATGACTGCCAAACATCGTTTCACCCTGGTTCAGGGTCTGGGTCCCAACCGGCTTGCCATCGTAGGTAGTTCTGGCGCAACCGCAGGCGGCGCGCCATCGAGCGGTAGCGTAAAGCGAAAGACCGCGCCGCCACCCGGCCGGTTCTCGGCCCAGATCCGGCCACCGTGGGCTTCGACAATTCCGCGGCAGATCGCCAACCCCAGGCCAACGCCACGCTGACCATTCACCGGTGCGGACCGGTAGAACTTGTCGGAGATCCGATCTTCATCACCAGGCTGGATCCCTGGCCCGCGATCGGCGATTTCAACTGTGACCGCCTCGCGGGTGGCGGATGCCGAGAGGGTGACCACGCTACCAGCCGGCGTATACTTGGCCGCGTTCTCCAGCAGATTGATCAAGACTTGCTCAATCAGTACGCTGTCGAGCGGCACCAGCGGCAAATCCTCCGGTAGATGTGTCGTGACCGGATGATTGCTCAACTGAGGCTCCAGGCGTGTGAGGGCGGCGCCCACGACTTCCTCCAACGGCTGCCACTCCTTCCGCACCTGCACACTGCCCGACTCGATCCGCGTCATGTCGAGCAGGTTGCCGACCAGCCGGTTCAGACGCTCGGCTTCATCGTACGCCGTCTGCAGCAACTCATCGTGAGTCGCCTGGTCGAGGGTCGCGCCCCCCTCCAGCAGGCTGCTGGTCGCGCCGGTGATAACCGCGAGCGGCGTGCGCAGGTCGTGCGAGACCGAGCTGAGCAGTGAACTGCGCATGCGTTCTGTCTCGGCATGAATATGCGCGCGCTGCGCCTCGTCGGCCAGTTCGACGCGTTCGAGCGCCAGCGCGGTCTGGCTGGCGAATGTTTCGAGCAGGTGCAGCTGCTCGGGCGCCAGGAAACGGCGCGGCTGCTCGGGGCGAACTCCAAGCACTCCAATTGTGCCACGCGAGGCAATCAGCGGCAGGTACAAGGCTTTGGCGCCCGCCAGCGTGTCCGTCCCTAGCCCGGCAAGCTGCCCATGGTCGTAGACCCACTGTGCCACGCCCTGGTCGTGCGAATCCGGCGCGAACATGGTGCGCTCGTTGATCTCCTTGCCCCACCAGCCCGCGACATTGCCCCAGGCCTGCAGGCGTCCTGCGGCATTCGGTAGTAAGATCACCAGCTGGCTGTCAAACGTCTGGCTGATGTTCTGTACCGCCACGCGTAGCACCTTCTTGATGCCGCGTGTGCTGGCGAACTCACGGCTCATGGTGTAGAGCGCGGTGATGCGCTGTTCGCGAGAAAGGGCGGCACTGGCCTGCTGCCGGAGCCGCACCGTCAGCGTGCTGATCACCAGGCCAACCACCAACATCACGACGAAGGTGACGATATACTCAACATCGGACACCGCGAATGTGAGGTAGGGGCGCACAAAAAAGAAGTCGAACGCCGCAACGCTCAACACCGTCGCGACAATCGAGGGCCCGCGTCCACACCGTGCTGCGACTATCACGACACCGAGCAGATAGACCATAATCAGATTGGCGAGCGCAAAATACGGAAACATCAGCCAAGCGAGCGCCGTACACTCCACGACGACCAGCACCCCTTTGACATACTGCGACCAATCGCTGGTCCGTTCGATGCTCAGCGGGCGCACCGGCAATTGAGCAGTGTCGTGGTCGCCGGTGATGACGAAAATGTCGATTTCACCGCTGCGGCGCACCAGTTCGTCGACCGTCGAGCCGAACAGAATCTCCTGCCAGCGCGGCCGAGCTGGCTTGCCGACAACAATCTTCGACACATTGCGCGTGCGCGCATAGTCGAGAATCGCCTCGCTCGCACTCTGGCCGCTCAAGGTGCGGGTTTCAGCACCCAACTGCTCAGCCAGGCGCAGCGTCTGCAGAATCCGATCGCGGTCGGCCTCAGGCAGATGTGCGCTTTTCGGCGTATCGACGCTCACCACAATCCATTCGGCGTGCAAGCCCGCCGCCATGCGCCGCGCTGCACGCACCAGCCGCGTCCCAAGCGGGCCAGGGCCAATGCACACCAGGATGCGCTCGGCCGTCGGCCAGGTTTGAGGGATGGCGTGCTCGCGCCGGTAGCCCTGCATCTGCGCGTCGACACGCTCGGCGGTGCGGCGCAGCGCCAACTCGCGCAGGGCGATCAGGTTGCCTTTGCGGAAGAAGTTCTGCGCCGCACGCTCGGCCTGGTGCGGCACATAGACCTTGCCCTCTTTGAGGCGCTGGAGCAGGTCGTCGGGCGGCAGGTCGATCAACTCAACTTCGTCGGCCTGTTCGAGGATTCGGTCGGGCACGGTTTCGCGCACCAGCACGCCGGTGATCTGGGCGACCAGATCGTTCAGGCTCTCGATATGCTGAACGTTGACGGTCGTGTAGACGCTGATACCAGCATCCAGCAATTCCTCCACATCCTGCCAGCGCTTGGGGTGGCGCGAGCCGGGCGCGTTGGTATGCGCCAACTCATCGACCAAGATGAGTCTCGGATGGCGGGCCAGCGCGGCGTCGAGGTCGAACTCCTCCAGCACCGTGCCGCGATACTCGACCTGCCGACGCGGCAGGACCTGGAGCATCCCGCGCAATGTCGGCCTGCCCAGCAGCGCCTCGGTCTCAACCCGGCGATGGGTTTCGACATAGCCCACGACGACGTCGAGGCCCTCGGCACGCTTTTCGAGGCCCGCCTCGAGCATGGCGTAGGTTTTGCCGACGCCGGCCGTCGCGCCGAAGAACACCTTGAGCTTGCCGCGCGTCTGGTGGGCCTCCTCGGCCTGCACGCGAGCCAGCAATTCGTCGGGATTTGGGCGATAGTTGCTCATATCATTGCAGATTGCAGATTGTAGATTGCAAATTGGTGCAATAAGCACTCGATTGCAGGTGCATGAAACAATACCACGGACAACATTAGGATAGTATTTGGGTTGGACGATAATGCGTAAACATGACGTAAAAATGCTTCAGCCTATGCATCTTTATTCAGCAGCCAGCACAGTTGGGAACAGCGCGTCGATCAGGCCGAGCGCCGCGTCGTCGCAGGCTAGGCCGCCGGTGGCGCGCAGATCGGCGGTGGCGCGGAAGCCCAGGCAGAGCTGCGCCAGCGCGGGGAGCTCGATCTGCCGCAGCCGTAGATCGGCCGGGCGCTGGCCGTCGATCACCGTCGCGCGGCCCTGGTCGAACGCGAGCGTGAAGCGCTCGGTCGCCAACTCGAGGCGCAGGCTGCCGCTCCAACCGGCGTAGCGCGAGTGCCCTAGCCGCCGCTCGAATTCGGGCGCCAGCGCCTCCAGCGCGCCCATCAGATCGACCACGCCGGCCAGCGGCGCCGGCTCCGCGTCGGCGGGCGCCCGCAGCTGCGCCGTGCCGCCCAGGTGCAGCGCGGCCTGCGCGGTCGGATGCCATGGCGCCAGCTTCAGCACCAACCCCGCCCGGCCCTGTGATCGCACGCGAGCCAGCAGCGCCGCGCACAGCTGCCGTGCCGCGCCAGCGTCGGCCGCGGCGGCCTCGTCGATCGCCAGCAGATCGCCAGTCTGATCGGCCGCGAGCGCGGCATAGGCCACTAGCCGGCCGCGCGCATCTTCCAGCGCCAATGGGGTATGCTGATCGAGCCATGCGCGCCAATCCGGCGCAGCGCGCTCGTCGGTCAGCGCGAGCCCCCGGTAGCTGGCCTGGTACAGTGCGGCCAGATCATCGAGGTCGCCCGCACCAGCCGCGCGCAGGGCGATGCCCGTGCCAGCCGCGCCGGCGCGCAGCTCCACCGCCGCGAGGAAGCGATAGACGGCAAAGCCAAACGGCGCGTACTGAGCATTCGAACCGTAGAGCGTGACGATCGGCAGCCCCTGATCGATCAGCGCACCCAGGCAATCGCCGAGCAGCGCCTCGAACAGGTCGGCGTCACCGGAATCGCGCACATCCAGCGCCTCGATCGCCCCGACCTCGAACAGCGCCGCGCCGAGCCGCAGCCGCCGGTGCCCGAGCAGCGCACAGCCGGCCAGCGCGCCATCCTGCTCGGCGATCCGTGTCAGCGCCGGGCGGTAGCGCGCCTGGGCCAGGTGGCGCTCCAGCGTGCGTTCCAAGCCTTGCGCCGCGGCATACCTGCGCAGCCGATCCAGGTCGCCGGGCATGTCGGCGGCGCGCGGGGTGATTTCGGGAGGCATAGTGTTCCTTACTGCGCACGCTGAATAGTAACATAGTTGACGACGTGCGCCAACTGGAGCCTTAGCTCAAGCAGCTCACGATCGACGTCGGCAACGGCGAGAAGTTCCAGCCCGACGACCCGGATGTGCCAAAAAGATCGCCGCGTGGGCGCGAGCAGGGTTATAATGTACCCGCTTCGTCATCATTCTAACGTTGCCATGAAACTTGTCTTAGAAAGGAATCGCTTCTATGAGCGATACACTTCAATTTGGCCAGTTGCGCTGCGAACATCTCGACAACCCGCTTGGCATCGACCTGCCCCAGCCACGGCTGAGCAGGAGCCTCGAATCCGCCGAACGCGCCCAACGCCAGACTGCCTATCAGATTCTGGTCGCAAGCAACCCCGATCAACTCGCCGACGACCAGGCCGACCTTTGGGATAGCGGCAAAGTCGACTCGGATCAATCCGTCTATATTCGCTACGCCGGGAATGCTCTCCAATCGGGCGCGCGCTGCTGGTGGAAGGTGCGCGTGTGGGACAAGGACGGGCGGCCGTCGGCTTACAGCCAGCCGGCCTATTGGGAGCTGGGCCTGCTCGAACGCGGCGCCTGGCAGGGGCAATGGATCGGCGCTCCGCTGGCCGGCGGCCCGCATACCACCAGCCCTGCGCCGTTCGTGCGCACGCGGTTTAGCATCGAGCAACCGGTGGCGCGCGCCCGGCTCTATGCCACCGCGCTGGGCCTGTATCAGCTGCATCTCAACGGCCAGGTCGTCGGCGACGATGTGTTCGCGCCCGGCTGGACCGACTATAGCGTCCGTGTGCAGTACCAGGTCTACGATGTCACTAACCTGCTGCGCCAAGGTGAGAACGTGCTCGGCGCCATTCTTGGCGATGGCTGGTACTGCGGCTATGTCGGGTGGCTCGAACGCCAGCGCTACGGCGACCACCCCAGGTTTCTCACGCAACTCATCGTCACCTACGAGGATGGCAGCACAGCAACGATCGCGACTGACGAGCGCTGGCAGATCGCCACGAAGTTACACCCGAGGGGATCGTGCATGTGCCTGTGCTCGCCGGCAGTGCTTAACGCGTGCCAATCAAGCTGCTGCATGTAATAGTGCGTAGTGCGTAGGGACGCGATATATCGCGTCCCTACGCACTACGCACTATTACATGCCGATACGGCACGCGGCGGCGTGCCCCTTAATCGCCGGCCCGCAGATCCTCCACCGTCAGGTCGCTCGGCCGTAGATCATACACCAGCCCAAAGTAATCGCGACCGGCCGGCACATATGCGACCACACGGCCATCTGGCAGCACGCCCAGCTGGCGCACGCCGCCGAGGTCTTCGAAGATCCACTCGATCTGCAGGCACTCCAGATTGTACAGCAGCGCGCGCACCTGCGTGCCGTCGGGTAACAAATACATCTGGCCATGCTCGAACTGTTGCGTGAATTCCATGAAGCACTCCTTGGGCCTTTCCTATGCTATAATCGGTCGAACGATCTGTCACGAGAGGATCACATGGCGACATTAACACTTCTGCATGCTCGTCTGCTGACCACTATTCTACTCTTTTTCGGCGCGCTGGCGATCTGGGGGTTTGTCAACTACCTGCGCGGCCAGGGTATCAGTGGCGGCTATCGCGGCGCGCTGGCGATTGGCGAGTTGCTCATGCTGGCCGAGCTGCTGCTGGGAGTCGCGATCTATATCGGCGGCGCACGGCCGTTTCGCCCAAGCATCCATATTCTCTATGGAATCGTCGCAGTGATCACGCTGCCGGGCGCGTTCGCCTACACCCGCGGCCGCGATGGCCGCTGGGAGCAGCTAATCTATGTGACCGTCTGCCTGTTCCTCTGCGGCATCGCCCTGCGCGCGCTGACGACCGGGCGTGCCGGGCCGTAGCTATCGAGGCGCCGAGAGCAACGCCGACCCAAAAAGCCGCCCGATTCAATGGCAGCCAAGCAGTCAGGAACCCGAATGCTCAATTCGCTGATGACGCTATTGCGATCGGGAGGCATAGTGAACAAAAGAAACATCGTCTCCGGCGGCCTGGCCTGGTAGCGCAGGTAGGTCTCCTGCACCATATCCTCAGCATCCATCGCACTGCCGAGCATACGGTAGGCGATGGAAAAGAGGTAGGTACGATAGGCTAAGGATTCCACTCTGCTTCCTCCAAGAGTCGACCATGTCAAAACGAAGACGTCTAGCATTTCCGCCGTGTTTGCGCCTGCGCTATTTCCTTTCCAACAAAAACACTGGATGGCTGACTGCCGCACGCTCAAACTCCTCAAGTGAAGATTCCGCGGTGACGCCAAAGTAGCGAGCGAAGGGGTTGCCACTCTTGATTTCTTCTCGCAAAACGAGGGCCGCCTCCCTGGGAGGTAGTTCTCTTGCGCTGACCGTTTCAGAACGACGCCCACGCGTGAGGGTTGCCTCTCCCGCTGCCCGCAGATTGCGCACCCAATCCACTATTCCATACGGGGAGCCCACATAGCGCTTCCCATTCCGCTCCATAATCGCTAATGCGACAGTACGCGGCTGCCCGCTTTTGCGCCCACGCACCATGAGCAGGAACATGGGGTAGCTCCCAAATAAAATGAAAGGTCCTACGAGTTTGACGCCCGCGCGCAGCAGGGTCAATGTCAGAACATTTCCCAAATGTACAAACCACGGGGCCTTATCTGTTTTTGCCATATTTTCCTTCTCATTCTATGAGTAGAGACGTTGTCGTCATGACCACCACATGTGATCATTACAAATAAAGAGGGTTGAGCTGTCCTTTTTGGGACAAGTGCCAGCCTGGTTTTGCACAGATTCACGTAGCTGTCGTGAGTATACCATGCTTGTTGAACGCATATGAAGCGCTTTTTCAGCCATGAACGACGCACACCTCCCTATTCAGGTCCGTTGACGCGCTGTGCGCCCCTTGGAGCGCTCCAGGGGCACTGGTATCCTTCCATGCGTATTTTCCCTGACACTGTCAGGTTTATTAGGGATACCCTATGCGGAGTAACCCCGCTACTCGATTCGGCGCCGCGCTGCTATACTAACGATCTACAGAAGGGACATAGTCAATGTCTATCGACGGCACCGATCGCGCCATTCTCGCGACCCTCATGCCCACTGTGCAGCGGCTGCATGGCCAGCGTGCATCGCTCATTCGCTGGACCGCCACGCTTACCCCCCACGAACTGGAAGTACTCCGGGGGTGGGCGCAAAACCAAGATGCCTGGGTCGCGCAGATCCTGCCGCCTGTGCCCGAGCTATTCAAGAAGCGCAACGGATAACGCCCCTCATAACCCGCTAGTGGCGCCAGGCGCCTGCTCAGGCGCTACGAGCCGAAGCCTACCTGGTCGAGGAGTGCCGGGGCGCTTTGATTTGTAGAAGGAGAACCCGATGAACAATCTCCGCGATGATGAGCCCACCATGCTCGCGCAGCTCATGCCGAATATACAGCGGTTGCAGAATGATAGCCGCAGACTGATACAATGGATCGTCACGCTGAATGACCAAGAGCGTCTGGCGCTGATGCACTGGGCACAGCAGCGAGCGCCCTGGCTACGATTGGCAATCCAGCGCGTCCCGCTCACCACGAGCTACGCGCCGAAGACAGCCGAGCGCGTGCGCGAAGTATCCGCCTAATCCCATCCAAGGGACACCATCAGTCTGAAAATTTGTATGCCCCTGGTGATGAACTGGGGGCGTTTATTATTGCAGGGGCTACTATACTACCAGTGTGATCACAAAAGCAGGAGGCATTATGCCGACACGCCGCACAGACAGCTTCCCCGCACGTGGGGACGACGGACAAGACTATACCATCGACATCTACACCGATTTCGTCACTGCTCCCACGCCGGAAGATCCCCGCGCGGAAACCGCAAGGTTTCAGAGCCTCCGCCTGCACGATGGACCGCGCGTGTTCCAAAACGAAAAAGGAGTCTACGGGACATCGAACGGACTGATTCTCCGCTCAGTTGCGCCGAACGCTCCTTAATCCACCCCGCTCTAGTTTCTGCACCCACCGCTGCCAGCCAGCGATACACAGTTCATAGTACCGCCGGCTCTCGGGCTCGGCACTGGCCACACGAGCGCGCCCCTTGTGCTGGCGGGGCATCGCTTTGCCCAAAGCAGCTATGTTCTGAGCACGCGAGTGATCGCAGTACTGCAATCCGGCCGGCTCGAAGCGCAGCACCAGCTGGCGCCGATCGGTCGAGCCGCTTTTTTCGTAGAGGCGACCGACATAGTTTGATCGCGCGCGGGTCGTAGCTACTTTGCAACTGGCGCGGTGCATCCTGGGGATGTCCGTGCTGGCGCGGGGGATCTTGGGCGGGTAGCCCGACGCGTACCCGACGAAGAAGCCGTCATCCTGATGATCCTCGCACCACTGGTGAAACTCCTCGTCGCTCGTGAAGTCGATAACCATCGTCAGACCTCCCGTACAGACTGCTCCACTTGTTTAATACAAACGGAACTCGCTAGGCGCGCTCTACTGTTGTCTTGCAGAGGCCGCAGCCGGTCAACAGATCGAAGATATCGTTGTCACGCGCTACCTGGAAGGCTTGTTCCTTGGTCTCGCCCGCCTTGATCTACTCGTTCTCATCGGGCTTTTGGTGGCCGTGCATGCCGCGGCCGTACTTGCATGCGCCACACCAATCATGGTGCAGCTTGGCTGTGGGAGTCACCTTGTCGTTATAGATCCAGTAGGGCATTATCGGCTCCTTGCATCGGCGCTGCGGCAGCTCCAGTCGATGACGCCTTCGGCGTCGGCGCGAAGTGCCATCGCACAGCGCCTCAGTACGGTTGACAGTGGCCGCATGGCCGCCTGACAGCGTCAGAATAGCGCAGCGGCGCAGCGTGTGCGCCGTCCACCGTCGAGCATGGGCCGTGCCACTGCCCATGCTCGTCGCCACCCGGTGACGCCTACACACCGCGGCCGTGGTTGCAGAACCGGCACTCGGCATGACGAACACAGGCGCGGTGGCCGTGGGCTTGCCAGTTTTCGTACACATAGAAGCTCATAGTCGCTCGCCTCCCTTTGCGGTTTTCCGCCTGTGCGGCTAATTAAATTATAGCGCCTCTGGCAATGAGCCAGAGGCGTGATTACTACGGTATCCCTGTAACTGTTTCCGCGGTTTTCTGCGGCGCGATCGGCGCCGGAGCAAGGGAGACTACGAGCACGTACACGCCACCCATTGCCGTGGCATGGGAAACGTCCCGCTAGTGGCCTGGCGCGAGCCCACACTGCTGATCCGGCAGCGTGGGCTCGATGGTGTGCGTGGCTGGCTAGCGCTGGCGGCGGCCTGCCGCTGCCCAATCCCAGCAGCTGGCAGCCAGGCCCGGCGCGCTCGCGGGCGGTTATTCATCGGTCGAGCGAGTGATGTGCGGGTAAGCGTGTTTGCTCAGCGCTGCTGGAAGCGAAGAGCTCCCTGATACTGTGCTATTCTGGCTTTAAGATCATTCACCTCGGGCGGCAGAGCTAAAAAGGTGCCTGCATCAGCCATTAGGGCAATCGCATCATCTTGAGTCTCCACAGAGTACCTTGGCGAGATAGGTATTGTTCCAGCCGGCCTTGAGCCGTTTTGTTTTGATACTTCCTTTAAATGAGATTTCTTGCCGTAACAGATTCAGCGCAATATGGCGTATGAGCGCGAAGTTTTCTGGTCCGTGATGCATTCGAATACGGCTCATATCTTCGCGAAATGCCACATCAAGTACCCAATGGACGACATTTTCAATTCCCCAATGCGCTCGCACAGATGTACCGAATGTTCGCGCATTATTGGATAAGCTTAAAATGTAATAGCGCTGCTCTATGGTTGTTTCTCCATTCAGACTACGTTCTGCCTCGACCATCCCCACTGTTTGGAGACCACACCACTGATCTTTCGTTCGGAGTGTCGTGAGCAGTGATGTGGTCCAATACCGACGAAGTTCACTCCGTCCATGCTGCTCATCATACGTTTCATAATAATCAAGTGATGATGGCTGTGTCTCCTGCTGAAGCAACACATCAAAGAGGTGTTTGATATCTTCATACAGGTGTTCCTGATTGCCTTTTACGGCCAGTATATAGTCCGCGTCTTTTTCACTAATCTGGGCCGCAATCTCTTTTTGACACCCGAGCGCATCAATAGTGACGATACTGTCGGCAAGATCAAGCGCTTCGATTAATTCAGGGATGGCAGTAATCTCATTCGATTTTTCGGCAACTTTCACTTGACCGAGTACCATCCGATTGGTCGCAGCCCAGGCACTTACCATATGAATGGCAGATTGATTGAGTTCGGTGTCATATGAATGACGCAGCGTTTTTCCATCAATAGGAACAACTTCTCCACTGGTCAGATGGCAAATCTGTTGCATCCAGCGGAGAAAGCAGGATTGAAAGTGTTTTGGGTCAATACGAGCAAGCACACGACCAATCGTATCATGGGAAGGTATGCCGTTGGGAAGTGCGAGAAATGTTTTCAGCCACTCGTATTTTTCCTGACCGTACTGTTCAACGTCAACCGGGCCATCAGCACCACAGATCACGGCACAGATAGTGAGCGTGACAATATCGATTAAGAGGTGAAGTTTTGTTCGCTCAATTCGCGGATCTTCAAGTTGCTCAAAATACTCGATAATGGTGGAGGTAGGAATATCGAAGAGAGTATCCATATTACCTTTCTCGAAAAGCACGTATCATTCTATGATTTTACCTCACATAGCAGAATATGTAATCGGTGTGTTGTGCTTGTCTGCTTAACGCGATCACATTACGCAAGCTCCGTTCGACTGCTGTTGGGTCCCAAAGCGCGACATCCTCAGGAACGGTCTGTCGCCACGCTTCTGCCAAATGACGGATGTGCGAATCATCGATCGCCGCAAGCGTATCACGGAAGGCGACCGGCAGTTGATAGACCAAGATATGCTCATCGTGATTGAAAACGAGCGGCGACTCCTGCTCCACGTCTTCATCAGTCATGTTCGGGGTCTGTGTGATCAGCACCTGTAAGTCGGTCAACTCTTCAAACGACACACCGTTGAAGTTGGTGCTAGGAAAGATGTCGATTGGCTGTACATCCTCGTGGAGTTGCCGAAGATCGGTTGGCCTAGCGATGAAGAACTGCGTCAAGACGCCCATAGCTTACCTCACATCGGGATGCGACCGGTTCGTCCTCTGGCACGAACGATTGTAGCACGACCTTGCGATCGGGATGCGGGCTCGCGGGTTCCAATCGAGGTGAAAGCATCGCGCAGCGGTACCAGTGTATCGGCTGTGTCTCAAAGGCGTAGGGTGTGGTATGAGAATGATAGGCAGCGGGCTAACGTGTTGCGCGTTAGCTGCGTCGCATCGATAGATCGGAATGGCAATCCAGACGAAATCAGTTTTCAAAATACGCACGATCTCGGGGCCGCGAAGCGGCGTCAGCTACACGCGCGTGTTGGCTGGCACTAGTTATGGCGTATGGATGCGATTAATTTGAGTCTTGATCTGCCCCAGCCAGCAATTGGGCAACCGAAAGATCTTCATCAATCTCCGGCCAGTGCAACGACCGTCCACCTGCTCCAATCTCATATTGACTTCGCTGCTCCGGCGTTGCGGTGTGCAGTAGCGGAAACCAGATAATTGGTACACTGAGCATACGACCATCGGTCAGTGTGACGTGCATCAAGGCGTCATCAAAGCTAACCGCTTTCGCAAGGGCCGTCGTCGGCACATAAGCACGTGTGGCGCGGAGATTAGATTTAGCTGAAGTAGTCATGCCATGCCTCCAAGAGTTCGGTCTGATGATCGACGATAATATGTTCAACCTCGTTCAGTTCGCGCGCAGCAAAGCCATAATTGGTGGCTAGGAGAATTGGCTCGAGCCAAAACTTGGCTTGATCCCCTGCCGCTTTGACATGAATATGCGGCGGTTCCTGGCGTTCGTTGCTAAAGAAGTAGAATCGGAACCGGCCGACGCGTAAGACTGTTGGCACAACATGCTCCTCGTCACCATATTGCCAGCATCATACCGCATGTTCGTGCCGGTTGCCAATCAAGTGGAGTCGAACAGCGCAAATGTCGACATCGCGAAAGATCAAAAAGCAGGTATCGACCGAGAGGAGCATTGATGTGCCAGCCAACGTCCTGGCATTCAGCCGGGCGCTGCGAGGGAACAACATTAATAGATCGCCTCTGCTGTCAAAATGCGCCCGATCTCGATAAGCAAGCGAAGCGCAGCGCCTCGGCTGGAATGCCTTGTTGGACGGCACGCTCGGGACGCGTTTGTAGCCTAATACACAATCAACCGTCGTGGCGTACCGGTGCGCTCGACCACTTCGAGTTGCGTATAGCCCCACAACCAAAAGTAGGAGCACGGCCAGTGTCCCTCGACAAACCACTCCCATTCATGCTGAAGCGTCCAGTGCGAGGACTGTCGTTCCGGCACCGGAAACTGGCCGTATTTAGCGAACATACAGCCGACGAGAGCAGCCGTAAAGCTGGCCTGCCAGACCGCCGCATTGGGGCCATACCAGGCATCTTGTTCGTCGTGATAGGGAACGGCTGTCCGCGCACATTCAAAGACTGTGTCGTGAATGCGGTTCCACAACTGCGTTGAGGGATCATCTGGCGGCGGGGTGTCCGTCTGCTCAGCGGTGGTGACGACGGTCTGGAGGCGTTGCTGGCGTTCATCGGCGGTGTGCCAGCGCGGCCGATAGCGAAGGGGTGGCAGGTCGAGGGTCGCCAGCACGGCTGGCAGGGGATGGTTTGCGGCCAGGCAGCGACGAGCCGTACGAGCAGCTGCCCGAGCAGATCGATGACGCTGACGGTGGGTGCAGCCGGACTGGCCCTGGCAAAGGTATCCACGATCTGGGGTGTGCTGGCAGCTGGTTGGGGGTCAACTTGGTCGAGAAAGGTGACCAGATCGGCAAACAAGATCGTTGGTGTAGTGGTGGCCATCCAGGCATGCAAGCGATTGAGGGTGCGGTGGTCAGGGGTTGGGCCGACAAGCGGCAAGCCAACGAACCAGCGGACGATCAGATTGGAGGCCAGTAGCCACTCAAGTTCGGGGTCAGTGCAGGAGGCAGCCCAGGCACGGACGAGTTCGGCGCGCACCAATTGGTCGACCGAAAAGGTCGGTGGGGCGCCAGGACCGCTGCGATGTTGATAGGCTGCACAGGCCGTGACGACCGCTCTCAGGTCATAGTGTTGGGCGATCAGGAGCAGTGGATGGTCTGCGCAGCGGGTCAGGACTTGGCGATAGACCAGGGTGGTGAGCCAGGCGAGAATCGGCGTGAGGAAACAGCCGATCAGGTACTGGACGCAGGGTGGAACGTCGGGTAGGTCGCGCGTGCCAGCACGCAGGGTTGATCGTACAATCGACATACCAGCCACCTTTGTGTGCAATGATTGGATTCAGCACCCGAATCATGCCACAAATCGTGGCTGGACATGCTTCTTGGAATTCTGCAAAGCTCTCATTTAGTGATCGGAAACTGGTTTGTCCACTTTGGGTTTCGCGCTCCGTGCTGGGACGCGACAGCGACTGATCAAGACGGGCATTTTAGTTTCCGATCACTCACATAGTAGAAAGGTGGGGCACTATGACTGCGAATTCCAACATACGTCTGTTAGGCCTATTCGCGCATCCCGACGATGAAGTCTTTTGCATTGGTGGCACCTTAGCAAAATATGCAGCCTCTGGCGTCGAAACGATGGTTGTTTCCTTTACGCGCGGGGAAGCCGGCCAAATACGAGACGCCAGCATCGCTACCCGCCGCACGTTGGCTGCCACGCGCGAACAAGAATTACACCGCTCCTGCAACCAGCTAGGCGTGCAGCACGTACGTTGCCTGGACTATGGCGATGGCAGGCTCAAGGACATTCCACAGCAACAACTGGTTCGCCATGCCACACAGATTATTCGCGAGTTCCAGCCTGATGTCGTTTTCACCTTCGACGATACTGGGGCTTATGGACACCCGGATCATGTTGTCATCAGCCGAGTGACGACCAGCGCCTGTAGACAATCCGGTGATCCGGCGGCTTTCCCGGATCAGATCGCCTTAGGCCTGCTGCCGCACACCCCAGCGCGCCTCTACCATAGCTATTTCCCCCGCAACGACCGGCTCTTGCTCCATCTGTTAGTGAAGTGGCTGACCCGGCTTGATACCAAGTTCCGCGGTAGCGCCGATTTCATCCACGGACTGTTGCTCTTCGCCGATGAGTCCACGATGCTTGGTTACGCCGCAGATCACATCAGAGTGGCATGGTATCCTTCTGGCTTTTATATCATCGAACAAGGAGAGCCAGCCACCTCTCTCTACCTGATCTTGTCCGGCAACGCCGATATCGTTGTTGAGGATCGCACAGGCAGTCAGCACGTTGACACTCATGGTCCGGGCGTGTTTATTGGCGAGGAAGGGCTGGCGTTTGGAAAACCGCGCAACGCGCATGTGATCGCCGCTACGAATGTCACCTGCCTGGTGTTTTCACCCGCAGAGCCAACCCACTTTGCCGGCAGAGGCGAGCAAGCACAATATGCCACCGGGGAAAAACTGGACACTCTGATACCTGCTGGCCAAGCGAGCACCTGTATTGATGTGCGGGATTATGTGCCGAAGAAGATGGCTGCGATGGCAGAGCATCGATCACAATATCCGGTCACCGCTGACATGTTCCCGATTGAGCTGGTGGAGGAAATGTTAGGGTACGAATACTTCGTGCAGATACAGCCAGCAATGCGAATGCAGACGGAACTCCTTTGAGACAGAGGCAGGCAGGACAGGAATAACACAGCATTGAGGAAGCATCAGCTGTGGCCCATCAACGATCTACCGCACCGCGCCGAATTCGTGCTACCATGGGCGCGTTTTCTTGGCGAGATTGTGTGGAGGCATACCGCGATGACGCAAGGATATCGAATCGAAAAGGACTCGCTCGGCGAGATGCAGGTGCCCGCCGACGCGCTGTATGGCGCCCAAACCCAGCGCGCCGTGCTGAATTTCCCGGTGAGCGGCCAGCGCCCTTACCCGGCGTTTGTGTGGTCGCAGGCTCTAGTGAAACGCGCCGCGGCCGAGGTGAATCGCGACCTCGGGCTGCTCGACGCCAGGCTGGCCGACGCGATCGTGCAGGCCGCGCAGGAGGTGCTCGACGGCAAACACCAAGCGCAGTTCGTGGTCGACCCGTTCCAGGCTGGCGCGGGCACCAGCCATAATATGAATGTGAACGAGGTGATCGCCAACCGCGCCAACCAGATCCTCGGCTTCGCGCTGAACGACCCGAAGAAGCCGGTCAGCCCGAACGACCATGTGAATATGGCCCAAAGCACCAACGACACCATCCCGACCGCCATCCGGCTGGGCTGCCTATGGCGCATCGGCGAGCTGCTGGGCGCGATCGATGGGCTGGCCGACGCGCTGGACGCCAAAGCCCAGGAGTTCGACGGCATCGTCAAATCGGGCCGTACGCACCTGCAGGATGCCGTGCCGGTGCGGCTCGGCCAGGAGTTCGGCGGCTACGCCCAGGCGGTGCGCAACGACCGCGAGCGCGTGGCCACGGCGGCCGACCGGCTGCGCCGGCTGGGGATCGGCGGCACCGCCACCGGCACCGGCCTGAACGCGCACCGCGAGTACCATGAGCGTATGGTCACGCGACTCAGCGAGCTGCTGGGCCAGCCGCTGCGCAGCTCGGGCAACCTGTTCGAGGCGATGCAGAGCCAAGCCGACGCAGCCGACTTCTCGGCATCGATGCGCACGCTGTGCGTCACGCTCACCCGGATCGCCAACGACTTCCGGCTGCTCTCCTCGGGCCCCTCGACCGGGCTGGACGAGATCCGGCTGCCGGCGGTGCAGCCCGGCTCGAGCATCATGCCTGGCAAGGTGAACCCGGTGCTGGCCGAAATGCTGAACATGGCCTCGTTCCATGTGCAGGGCTGCGACTACACCGTGGCGCTGGCCGCGCAGGCCGGCCAGCTCGAGCTGAATGTGATGATGCCGATCATCGCGCATAACCTGTTCGAGATGATGCATGTGTTGATTGGCGCTATTACCGCTTTCACCGAGAAATGTGTGGTCGGCCTGACCGCCAATAGCGAAAAGGCCACCGGCTGGCTCGCGCGCAACGCGATCGTCGCCACCGCGCTGAACCCGCTGATCGGCTACATGGCGGCGGCGGCGCTGGTGAAAGAGGCGATGAAGCGCAACGCGACGATCCGCGAGGTCGCCACCGAGCAGATCGAGCGCGGCGAGCTGAAGCACAAGGATACCGGCGCGCCCGTGACGATCGCCGAGGTCGACGCGCTGCTGGGCGATATGCACAAGCTGACCGAGGGTGGGCTGGGCGGGCCGGCCGGGGGTGGCTAGCGCCGCGGGAGTTATGAGTTATACGTTATGAGTTTTGAGTTAGATGCCGCAACTCAAAACTCATAACTCATAGCGTGACTACCGCTACCCGGTCACCGCCTCGCACTTGGCGAAGGTGTCGCTTCCGTCTTCGCCGTCGCAGCTGTCTGTGTTGGCACCGCCCTCGAGGCTGTCGTTCGCCGGGCCGCCGAACAGCGCGTCGTCCCCCGGATCACCCTCGAGCTGGTCGTCGCCGCCGACGGTTCCGATAGTAGTGACGGCCCCGACTGCGTTTACGTTGTCGCCGAATAGCCTGTCGTTCCCTGGGCCACCCTCGATCTTGTCGTCGCCGGCCTCCGTGACGTTGTCTGCCGCGCTGTCGCCGATAAGCAACTCGTCGCTGCTCCCGCCGAGGATCTTGTCGTCACCCGCACCGGTCGCCATACTGCCCGTGGTGTTGGTGTTGTGATCTCCAATCGCCAAGGATCCGCCGTCAGCGCCCATGTCCAGTATGTCATCACCGCCACTTCCGCTTGCGTTGCCAGCGCCCGCGTTGCTGTCGCCGATGAGAAAGTCGCGGCCTCGGCCGCCAGACAGCTCGTCGTCGCCCGCACCTGCGGCGTCGCCGGTGAGCGCATTCGAGTCGCCGATCATGACGTCGTTGCCGTCCCCACCGAACATGCGGTCGTCACCGCCACCGGCAGCGGTCGCGCCGACGCTGTCGCCGACCATGATGTCGTCGCCGCCCCCGCCGTCAATATAGTCATCGTTACCGCCGACGGCAGCGCCGCTGGGGTTGAACACGTCGCCGCGAATGCGGTCATTGCCCTCTCCGCCGTCAATCTTGTCGTTGCCGAGCCCCCCGCTGAGGCCGTCGTTTCCGGCGAGCCCGCAGATCAGGTCGTTGCCGCCGCCGCCGTCGATGGTGTTGTTGGCGGAGTCGCCGACAATCACCTCATCACCGGGACCTCCGATGAACGGCGCCGTGCCGATGACCGTCACGGTCGCCCGCTCGCCGAAACACGTGGCGGCCGGTGCCGCCAGTCCTGGCGTGGCGAGCGGCGCCGTCGCCACAAGCGCGAACAGCCCACTCGCAGCGGCCCACACTGGCCAGCTCCTCCTGGTTCCGCTTTCAGTACTTACTTCGATCCCTCCTTGCTGCCTAGCCGCGGTAAGACGTTCAGTGTAGAGGAGCATCGTGAATTCATCGTGAAAGTCCAGAGCATCTGCGTGAAATCGCGAAATGTTTTGGAGGAATCAAAAAGACCTGCTCATCGCAGATCGCTTCGAACGACAACACGGGGCAACGGCGAGCGTTGCCGCTACATACTGGCTTCTCGTTTCTGCAGCGCGTACGCAATCGCTTGCTCCAACGTCATCGCGCGTCCCTCAGCCCACGCGTTCGCAAACGCGGCTTCATCGAGGTGCGCGCGTATAGCGGCGACGTAATGATCAAATTCCTTCTGGTCTGACGGATCCTTGCGTCCACGCATTCCGATGCCTTCGAGCAAAGCTTCCACTGCTCCAAACAACCGCGCGGCTTGTTCGGGCTTACCGATCATTCCCAGAACGGCTGCGAATCCCGAAAGACAATCCGTCATGGCATTCTTGTTGCCATCCTCCTTGTACAGGTTCAAACTCTCTTCGAACAATGCTTTGGCTTTGCGATGATCGCCTCTATGAAGAGACACCCACGCCAGGTTGAACGAAGGAGCTGCCAGAGCGCCGCGGCTGCGTAGTTCTCGAAGAATTTCAAGACTTTCCTCATAGCATTTGCCGGCTCGCTCATAGTCGCCTTGAAGCCGCGCGAGTTCTCCAAACCCGTTGAGTACTTGCCCCGCCATAAACTTGTCGCCGAGTTCTTGAAATTTGGCAAGGCTTTTCAGGCCTCATTCCTCCGCCTGCGCATAATGACCTTGATAAAAAGCCTGGCCCCCCAACCGGAACATAGCCATAGCAATTCCCCATTGGTCTTGCAAGCCTTGATAAATCGTCAAACATTCTTCAGTATATCCCTGGGCGGTTTGATCATCGCGCTGACGATGAGCTGTCCTCCCTAACCACAAAAGTGCAAAGGCAATTTCCTTTTCGTCACCCGCCATTCTAGCGATGGGTAGGGCTTCTTCTAGCAGCGATCGAGCCGCTGCAAAATCTTGTTGAGAACAAGCTAACTGTCCTACCGCGCTCAACACATGCGCGCGCTTGGCGGTTTGCCCCCACGGCTTGGTTTGTGGAAGTAGTTTCGCCAACCACGCGCGACCTTCGCTCGCGTTCCCGCGCATAAGCCAGAAATCCAAGAGTGCCGAGGCTAACTTCAACGCTAACTCTGCGTCGCTTTCGATGGCGCACTCCCATGCGGCGCGCACGTTATCGTGCTCGACCTCCAAGCGATCTAACCATTCGAATTGCTTCGCGCTTTTTAGTTTGGGCTCTGCTTGTTCTGCGAACGCGATGAAAAAGTCACGATGACGCCGGCGCACTTGCTCCGCTTCGCTCGACCCGTCCAACTTTTCGCGGGCATACTCGCGAATCGTCTCTAGCATTCGATAACGCGCGTTATCTCCCTCTCGCTCTACCTTTACGAGTGAGCGGTCGACGAGCCGCGCCAATCGGTCGAGTAGAGCGCGCGGAGCGAGGGACTCCTCTGAACATACCCCTTCGGCCGCCTCCAGCGTGAAACCGCCCGCAAACACTGACAAACGCCGAAAGAGCATGCGCATATCTTCGGGAAGCAGGTCGTAACTCCAATCAATTGTCGCGCGCAAGGTCTGCTGGCGCGGCAGCGCGGTGCGGCTGCCTTGCGTGAGGAGATTGAAACGATCGTTCAAGCGTTCGGCGATCTGTTCAACCGTCAACACCTTGGTTCGCGCGGCAGCGAGCTCAAGCGCAAGGGGGAGTCCATCCAGCCGCTGGCAGATCTGCAGCACCGCCGCGGCGTTTTGCTCCGTCAGCGCAAAGTCCGATTTGACCGCGCAGGCGCGCTCGACAAACAGATGGATGCCCTCGTATTCGAGCAGCAAATCGGTGAGCGTCAGACGCTGTGGCGTAGGCAGCGCCATGGTAGGCACGTGATACACCATCTCGCCCACGATGCCCAACACCTCGCGGCTGGTCGCCAGCATTCGCACGCTGGCGCAGTGGGTCAGGAGATCGTCGGCGAGGTGCGCGCACGCGGCGATGAGATGCTCGCAGTTGTCGAGCACGAGCAGCAGCTGCTTGTGGTGTAAAAAGGTTATGAGCATTTCCCTCAGTGGTTGGTTCGGTACCTCGCGCACGCCCAACGCTTGCGCGACGGCGTGTGGCACCAGCGCCTCGTCGATCAGCGGCGCGAGGTCCACCCACCACACGCCGTCGTGAAACTGATCGATCAGGTCGGTCGCCACCTGAATCGCGAGGCGGGTCTTGCCGCTGCCGCCCGCGCCGGTCAAGGTCAGCAAACGGGTGGTGGTGATGCGTTCCTTGAGTTCGGTTCCTTCCTTCTGCCGCCCAATAAAGCTCGACAGCGGAATGGGCAGGTTGGTAATCTGCGCGGCGAGCGATCGGCGCTCTGATCGTGCTTGCTTCATCCATTGGTAGAGCGCTGTGGTTTCGCGCGAGGGTTCAACGGCTAATTCGGTTTGCAAGGCGCGCACACACGCGTCGTACTGTTGTAAGGCGGCGCTGCGATCACCCAGCGCCAGGTTACAAAACATCAGATGTTGATGCGTGCGTTCGTTGGCGGGATCGGCTGCGAGAAGCTTGTGCGCGTATTCAATCGCGCGTGCGTAGTCGCTCGCCGCGCGAGCGGCTTGCGTCAGCTGCAAGAGCGCGTTCAGGTATAGTTCGCGATAGCGCTCGCGCTCAGGCACGATCCAGTCGTCGTACAGGTCCGCGAGCAGCTCGCCGCGATAGAGCGCGATGGCAGACTGCGGCGCACTGCTCACTTGCGCTTCGAATTCGCGTGCATCGACCCACAGCGGAAAAGCAGGATTGATCTGGACGGTCTCGCGGTCGGCGAGCAACAGCTGCGTGTCGAGGTGCTGGCGCAGATTCTTGAGCGCGGTACGAAGTGAACCGCGCGCCTGCGCGTCGGGCGAATCGCCCCACAGCAGCGCGGCGAGTTTCTCGCGCGTGTGGCCGGAGGGTTGGGGATGCAGGGCGAGATAGGTGAGCAGCGACTGATCCTTGCGCGCAGGAACAGGAAGCGGGCCCCGTTCACTCTCGACACGAAAGAGTCCGAGCAGATACAGTTTGAGTGGAGTAGACGGAGCCGTGTGTGCCATGGTATGGAAGCTGCCTCTTGTATTGCCGATAGCTGCTTACCTACTACTATTAGAACGCACGCAGTTGGCGTTTTAGCCTTCGGCAGAGCGGTACTTTATTATCTAATTGTTTTTCGTTTTGGCGCTCTGCGAGCGCCAAAACGAAAAACAAAAAAAGGAAAGTACCATGCTGCCGCAGGCTTTGGCCATTTATACAGGCAAGTGCGTAACTCCTAACTATCTCAAGCGAGCGGCGCAGGAATAGGCCGCGGATGCCGAAGATTAGGCAGATCAACGCGGATTAGTTTCTAAAACTCTCCGCGGGCATCCACTCGATCTGCGCTGATCCGCGGCCTATTCCGTAATGGTTCGTTGAAAATGCACTAGCGCAGCGCCGCCACGCCTTCGGGGCTGATCCGCAGCAGGCCGCTCTCCGTCGCGAGCCAGAGCGCGCCGTCGGCGGTGAAACGCATGTCGTTGACCGGACCAACCAGCCCGTCGAGCTTCAAGCTCGACCAGCCCGAGGCATTCCAGCGCGACAGTCTGCCAGCTTGACCACCTGAGCCACCCAACAACAAGTCGTCGGCGTGGGGAACGATCGCCAGCACATTGCCGGATGGCGCGCCATCGGCATCGACCCAGGCTTTCCAGGCGGCGCCATCCCACCTGTGTACGCCACCATTCCAGAGCGCCAACCAGACATGTCCCTGTGCATCGGCGGCCAACGCCGTCGCACCAGCCGACTGATCGGGCAGTGGGGCATCGCCCGGGTGCCAGAATTGCCAAGCCTGGCCATCGTAGCGCCCGAGCACCACCGGCTGGTCTCCATCTTCCTGCTGACTCCCGGCCCAGATCGCGCCATCGGGCGCGCGGAACAGCTTGGCGACGATCGCGCCATCGAATTCAGGCACGGCCTCGGCGAACTTTTCGGATTTCAAATCATAGCGCGCCAACCCTTTTTGTGTGCCAACCCACAAGCTGGTATCGGTCGCCAGTAGTTCGCGTACGCCATTGTCCGGCAGGCCGTCGGCGGTCGTGAAGCGCAGTGTCGCCCCGTCACGCCGGCGCACTAACCCATCGCTGGTACCCAGCCACACGGTATCCTTCGTAAACGCAGCGCTGGTGATCCGCGCGTCCATCCCAGTGAATGGCTCAGCCTTGATCGCGACCGGATCGACGATTGCGACACGTCCGCCATACGCCTCGATCGCCCAGAACTTACCGTCCGGGGCTTCGACCAGCTTGCCCACCTGGACGATCGGCAGCGTCGCCGTCGGCGGCGCCATACGCCACTGCCCATCCTGCAGAAAGCTCACGCCAGCGCCAGCGTTCACCCAAACGCGCCCGGTCGCGTCCTGCGCCAACGTTCCTTCGCCGGCCCACCCTGCGTACTGCTCCGGCGACGTGATCGGCGTCCAATTGGTGCCGCCCTTCGGCAGTTCCGCGATATCGGCGTCGTTGGTAGCCAGCAGGCGGCCATCGGCGAGGCGAATGAGCGAGCGGACATCCTCGCCGTCGTGGCTCACCCGCGTCGCTTGCCAGCGATCCTGCGCGGCATCATAGCGCAGCAGCCCCGCGCCGCCGGCGGCGGCCCAGAGCGTGCCATCATCGCTTTGTGCCAGTTTATGCACCGGCGCATTACCAATACCCTGCGCCTCGCTAAACCGAGTCCAGCGCCCACCGTGCCAGCGCAGCAACCCCTCATCAAGCCCAAGCCACAGCGCGCCATCGCGATCGCGAAACAGCGTCTGCACAGATCCAGCATCTTTGAGCGCGGGGTCATCCTGCGGCAGATCGGGCACACGCCAGGTTGTGCCGTCGAAGCGCCGCAACCCATGGTCACTCCCAGCCCAGATCGAGCCGTCGCTATCGAACATAAGCGTGTAGATTTGGCCGAAATCCTCCAATGGATAGACCTGGGGCTTGCCCAACCCACCGGAGACCACGGGAAAATGAGCAACACCTTCGTAGTCGGCGGCCCAGAGCGTACCATCGGGCGCCGCCAGAACCGCGCGGGCACTATTAGCTGGTAAGCCATCGGCGACAGTAAAGACACGGCTAGCGCCATCGGCGCTGTAGCGCACCAGGCCGCCGGGAGTCGCGGCCCAGACCGCGTCGCCGATCGCCGCTATGTCGTAGATGCTCGATGTATCGGAAAGCACGCGCAAATCCGGTCGCGGGGCCATCGTCGGGCCGGCCGTGACAACCGCCGCGATCGGGGTGCTGCGGCCCGACAGCAGCCAGGCCGCCAGGCCGATCAATACGATGGCAAGCGCGGCGCCGCCGGCGAGCAGCCAGCTCCTGGCGCCGCCAGATCGGGCGAGTCTAGGCGCGGCGGGCTGGGCGGGCGACGCCTGATCGGCCGGCGGTTCGGCGGGCACCAGCAGCGCCGTGGCCGGTGTGGGATGTGGCATGGCCGCCGGCGACGGGCTTGCGGCAGTGTTCGCCGCGGCTTGTGGCGGTGGCAGCGATGGCGCCGTCGTGGCAGATGGCGTGTTGATCTCGGCCAGTACACTCTTCAGCGCTTGGGACATCTCATTGGCGTCGGCAAACCGATCGGCCGGGTTCTTCGCCATCGCGCGCAGAATAATTCGTTCGAGCGACTCGGGGATGGCCGGGTTGATCTCGCGCGGCGGGCGCAGGGGGTTATGAATATGCATCAGCGCCACGGCCAGCGGCGTCTCGGCCACAAACGGACACTCGCCGGTAAGCGCCTGATAGAGCACTACTCCTAGTGCGTAAATGTCAGCTCGCGGATCGACCGCTTTGCCTTGGAGTTGCTCGGGCGCCATATATGCCGGCGTGCCAACGATGCCGCCTTCGCCGGTGAGCTGGAGCGTCTCTTCATAGATCTTGGCGATGCCGAAATCCGCCAACAGCGCGTCGCCCTCCCGGCTGATCAGGACATTGGCCGGTTTCACATCACGGTGAATCACGCCCTGACGATGCGCATAGGCCAGCGCCTCGGCCACCTGGCTGATCAGCTCGACGGCGCGTTTGATGCCGAGCTGCCCGCTGACGATCAAGCTACTCAGATCGCCGCCATCGGTATAGCGCATCACCAGATATGGGACACCGTCGTCTTCGGCGACATCGTACACCGGCAGGATATAACGGTGCTCAAGGCGAGCGATTGTGCGAGCCTCGCGCTCGAAGCGGGCGAGAAAGCTGGCGTCGCGGGCGAGGTGGCGCGGAAGCACCTTGATCGCGACATAGCGATCCATTGCCGCGTGGTAGCCCTTATACACGGTTGCCATCCCACCCATACCGACCTGTTCGAGCAGCCGATATGGGCCAAGCGTATGACCGACCAGATCGCCCATAGCGTACCTCCGCGTCCTTTGACACTAAGCAGATTGTGTAACGCTATCATAGCATGCATGGTTGCGCAATCAATGATAATGTGGTGTCCAATAGTCGTCCTTCAGTCGATAGCGATCGTAGTGCGTAAGGCCTGCCACTACACACTATGCCTGGCTCGCTTTTTCTTCAAGAATCCCTTACACTAGCGATAACAGTATTCGCACTGCAACCGAATAAAACCAATGCCAACAATCACCGTCTTCACCGGCAGCGCCGGCCCCGGCATCGCCACCGCTGCCGCGGCGAGTGCGCTGCATGCTGCCGCGCAGGGTCGGCGCACGCTGCTGCTGAGCCTGGGGCCGGCGCCAAGCCTGGGGGCACTGCTTGGCGCCGCCGTTGGTGGCACCCCGAACGAAGTTGCGCCCGGCTGCGATGCGCTAGCAATCGATGGGCTACGCGAGCTGGCCGAGGCCTGGGAGCGCAGTCGCCAGCAGCTGCCAGCCGGGGCGGCACCAATCGCCGGCGACGAACTGCCGCTGCTGCCAGGACTAGAGATGGCCTTCGCGCTGGTGCGGCTGCGCGATCTGGCGCCGCGGTACGACACAGTGATGCTCGACGCCGGTCCATACGACATGCTGCTGCGCTCGCTGGCGGCGCCCGACGGCCTGCGCTGGGCGGTGCGGTTGCTGTTTGGTCTCGATCGCGGGCCTGGCCGCAGCTCGGCCTCGCTCGCCCGCGCGCTGCTACCGACCACTTTCATTCCGATCGATATGCTCGACCACGTGCAGGATGCCCGCGTGCGCGCCGAGCAGCTGCGCGACATGCTAATTGCCCCCCGCGCGGCGGCGGCCTGCTACGTGCTGCGGCCCGATCATCCGGCGCTGGAAGAGGCGCGCATCGCCATCTCTGCGCTTCAATTGCATGGCCTGGCCGTCCCAACCATCGCGGTTGGCCCGCTGCTGCCAAACGATCTGGATGGCACGTCACTGGCTGCCTACGCCACCACGCAGACACAGATGCTGGCAGACGTCCAGACGATCTGGCCTGCGCGCCAGCTACAGCGCTTCAACCTGACCGATGGCCGCGATGGACGCGACGCGCTAGAACGAATTGGCGCGCAGCTCGCGCCCGCCGAAAGCGCGCGCTTCGAGGCGCCAATCGCAACCGAGTGGGCAGGCGTACCCGCCGTAGCAATCGAGCTACCGGGGCTGCCGAGACATGCGCTGCAGCTAACGCTGAGCGGCGACGAACTGATCGTGCGGGTCGGCGACTATCGCCGCCACATCCTGCTGCCCGAGAGCTTGCGCGGCATCAGTAACATCAAGGCCACCCGCGAGGGCGAGTATCTGATCGTGCGCACGCGCACATAATAAAGCGGTAGAGTAATCGTTTCCTAGGAGGTCAGTATGTCTAATCAGAAAAAGGAGTACTTTCCGCCTAGATGCGAAGAAATGAGGAGCTCACTTTGCCTCCACTTTGCTATACAATGCGCGCCTTCGGCGGCTGAACTCCACCGTTGGGCAGGGTATGGCCAGAACCGTGGTTTGCATAGATTATGGGGGTTTTCAAATGGACAACTATCTGCAATCCAATCAGCAGCTGTGGAATGAATGGACGACTTTGCACGAGCAGTCGCCGCTCTACAATCTGGCGGGGTTCAAGGCCGGCGCCAGCACCCTCCGGCCCGTTGAGCGCGAAGAACTTACCAATGTGGCGGGCAAGACCCTGCTCCATCTGCAATGTCACTTCGGCTTGGATACACTCTCGTGGGCACGCGAGGGCGCGATCGTCACTGGTGTGGATTTGTCGGACCGGTCAATTGCCCTCGCACGCTCCCTCAGCACCGAGGTAGCTATTCCGGCAACCTTCGTCTGTTCTGACCTGCTCGACCTGCCCAACGCGCTCTCAGGCCAGTTCGATATTGTCTTCACCTCGTATGGTGTTCTGAATTGGCTACACGACTTAAATGGCTGGGCAGCCGTCGTCGCGCACTTTCTCAAGCCGGGCGGTATCTTTTATATCGTGGAATTCCATCCGTTCTCACGCGTGTTTGCCTCCGACTCGGCGGAACTCAAAGTAGCCAACCCGTACTTCTGCTCGGAAGAACCCTTTCGCTTCGAGATACAAGGCTCATACGCTGCCGAAGCTACTACGCTATTGCAAGGCTACAATTGGAACCATAGTCTCAGCGAAGTCTTCAACGCGCTGATTGGGGTTGGTCTCAGGATTGAATTCTTTAACGAGTTCCCGTTCACCTTGCGCGAAAGGATCGCCGGCATGGTGCAGGGCGAAGATGGTTTGTGGCGGTTGCCTCGGCAGCATGGGATGGTTCCGCTGCTGTTTTCGCTTCAAGCTCGCAAGCCGAGTTAAGGGCGTATCGTAGAATAGTCTCATGTAGATCAGATTGCGATGTTCGCCGAGCACCCGGAAGTCACGACCACTTGGGCACATCGCCGTTGGCAGCCTCCTACACCCTACACCTTACTCCAAGCGGTCGGGAACATAAGGTCGTCCGCCACGCGAATAACATCGGCGAACAATGAGACGGGCTCACAAGACAAGAGACCGAATGACGCAGAGTGCAGGTAGCCTAACGAGGAGAAGCAAATGGCATCCCCCACTTTCGTACCGCTCCCGGCTTACCAGGAATACCCCGTCGAAGAGATGAAGCGCCGCGCGGCTCACTTCTACGCCGACATCCGACGGCGGCGCACGGTTCGAGAGTTCTCCGACCGGCCTGTTCCGCCCGAAGTGATCAAGGACTGCCTGCGGTCGGCAGGCACTGCCCCCAATGGGGCGAACCTGCAACCGTGGCACTTCGTCGTCGTCTCCGACCCGGCAATCAAGCGAAAGATCCGCGCACAGGCCGAGAAGGAGGAGCGCGAGTTCTATCACCATAAGGCCCCACAGGAATGGCTAGATGCGCTCGCCCCATTGGGCACCGACGAGAACAAGCCCTACCTGGAAACTGCGCCGTATCTGATCGTGATCTTCGCCCAGAGCCACGGCGTAAGCCCCAACGGTCGCAACGTCAAGCACTATTACGCGCAGGAGTCGGTCGGAATTGCAACGGGTTTCTTGATTACGGCCATTCACCACGCCGGGTTGGTCTCGCTCACCCACACCCCTAACCCGATGCGTTTCTTGAACGACATCCTGGACCGCCCCGCCCACGAACGGCCATTCCTGATTCTGGTGGTAGGCTACCCGGCGGAGGGCGCTAGGGTGCCGGCAATCACCAAGAAGCCGCTGGAAGAGATTGCGACGTTCCTCTAACGCCGGCGACTAAGAATAAACCTGGCCGCTGAGCACCGCGCAGAGCTTTTCGACGTCGATATTGCCGCCTGATACGATGCAGACGATTTTGCCACTCCCGGCCCTGCCGGCCAGCGCACAGGCGACCGGGCAGGCGCCCGCGCCCTCGGCGATGATGCGATTGCGCTCGGCCATGAGCTTGAGCGCCGCGGCTACTTCCGCCAGGCTAGCGATGAGCACACCGTCGATGAGCGCCCGAGCCCGATCGAGCATCTGCGGAAAGACCGTCTTGCTGCCGATCCCGTCGACAAACGAAGGTGTGTAGTCGACGACACGCGGCTCGCCGGCCGCCAGTGCGGCCGCCAATGGGGCGCCGGTGGCGACTTCAGCCGCATACAAGCGGCATTCCGGTTTGTCGGCGCGCATCACGGCCGCAATCCCGCACGCGAGCCCGCCGCCGCCCCATGGTATCACCACCGCGTCTACATCCGGCAGATCTTCTAGAATCTCAAGTGCGATCGTCCCGTTGCCGGCGATCACATACGGGTCGTCGAAGGCGTGAATGAACGTCGCGTCGACATCGGGATATGCGCGCTCTTGAAATGTCTGCCACCAGCGCTCGAACGGTACTGTGATCACCCGCCCGCCAAGCCGCTCGATCGCCGCGAGCTTGGTGGCCGGAGCGGTATCGGGAGCGACCACGGTGCAGGGAATGCCGAGCCGGCGCGCGACCCACGCGACGCCCTGGGCCATGTTGCCGGCCGACGCGGTAAGCACGCCGCGCCGCAACTGTTCGGGCGCTAGATGCGTCATGGCATTGGCCGCGCCACGCAGCTTGAATGAGCCGATCGGCTGAAGGTTTTCGAGCTTCAGATAGATCTCGGCTGGCGCATCGTCGATATTCAAGCGGACAAGCGGCGTGCGGATGGCCGCGCCGGCAATTGCCTGGCGGGCGGCTTCGGCGTCGGTACGTACAGGAAGCATCGTTCACCTCATCAAAACTCGACCCAGGTTCCGGCCCCCTGCTCATGCGCCTTGCGATAGACATACTCGGCCGCCGCCAGATCCTCCACCGCCAGCCCGAGCGACTTGAACAGCGTGATTTCATCCGGCGATCTTCGGCCGGTTTTCGCGCCAAGCAGCAGTTCACCAACCTCGGCGCGAATGTGATCGGGGCCAATCGCGCCTTCGCGCATCGCAAACAAATAGTCGCCGGCCTCGTTCAGCGTCGAATCGCGCCGGTCGACGAACAGCCCAGCTGCGGCGATCGTTGCGGTGTCGAGCTCGCGCGTGGTCGGGATGCTCGACCCGACGGCGTTGATGTGCGCGCCGGGCGCGACCCAATCGCACTGAACGATCGGCTCGGCGGCGGTCGTGGCGGTCACGATGATGTCGGCCCCGCGCAGTGCCGCCTCGGCGCTCGCGGCCGGCTCGATTGGAAAACGGTACTGCGGCGCCTGTTCGTCGGCAAATGCGCGGGCGTGCGCGGGCGCGCGGCTAGCCACGCGAACCCGCCGGATGGGCCGGACGCAGGCCATCGCCGCGAGATGCGAGCGCGCCTGCACGCCCGTTCCAATGATTGCCAGGTCGCCGGCACCTTCGCGCGCCAGCAGCCGGGTGGCCACCGCCGAGACCGCGCCGGTGCGAATGGCGGTAATCGCCGATGCGTTCAGCAGGGCCAGCAACTCGCCCGTGGCCCCGCTAAACAGCATCACGCTGCCCTGGTGCGCGTCCTTCCCTTGCGCGGTGTTGCCGGGGAAAACACACACCGCCTTCAGGCCATACACGGCCCGCTCACCGGCGCGATAGGCCGGCATCAGCCCCATCAGCCCGGCGGCATCGGGTGGGCGCACCACCATACGCAGCGGCTGGTGCATGTGCCCGCTGCTGAGCGCAGTGAGTGCCTCGGCCATCACCTCCACGCACTCGCTCATCGGCAGGAGTCGCTCGACCTCGGTATGATTTAAGACTACTATCTGCATACTACCACCTTTGTTGAACCGCCAAGACGCCGGGTACCCTCTGGGTGACACCAAGAATGAATAAACAGGAGCGAATCTGCTCTTCGCCCGCGTTGGCATCAATGCCGCCAATGACACCCATCGTGGGCGATCGCGAGAATCGCCCCTATGATCCGATGCCTGACATTGATCGCATTGCAAACAATGATCTGCCGCCCTACGAAAATGATCGCCTCAAAAGATTTCCTACATCTTGGTGTTTTTGTACCTTGGCGGTAACTATCTCAGACCACCTCGAAGAATCCCGCGATCGTCGCGCGCTCCTCTTCGGTGAGGCCGATCTCCAGCGCGCTGTGGGCCGGCTCGAGCTGATCGGGGCGGCGCGGCCCGACGATCGGGGCAGTGACCAGCGAGTGCGCCATGACCCAGGCCAACGCCAGCGCGGCCATGTCGACTCCGCGCTCGGCGGCATACGCGCGCAGCCGATCCAAGCCCTGGAAGATCCGCTCGTTCAGCCATTGCTGGTACAGTTCGGGCCGCAGTGTCATGCGCGAGCCGGCCGGGAACGGCTGGCCGGCACGATACTTGCCCGTCAGCCAGCCGCCGGCCAGCGGGCTGAACGGGGTATAGCCTAAGCCTTGGTCCTGGCACAGCGGAAACAGCTCGCGCTCGTCGTGGCGATCGAGCAGACTATACGAATTCTGGACCCACTCGAATCGATGCAGCAGATACTTGTCGCTGATCCACAGCGCCTTGGTCATCAGCCATGCCGGCATATTCGAGGCGCCAATGTAGCGAACTTTCCCCTGGCGAACGACGTCGTCTAACGCCCGCAGCGTCTCATCCAGTGGCGTACTTGGATCGGGCTCGTGGATCAGATACATGTCCAGGTAGTCGACACCCAGGCGGCGCAGGCTAGCGTCGACCTGACGCATGATCTGGCGGCGCGACAGCCCGCGATCGTTTGGGCCGTCGCCGACCGGGTTAAAGACCTTCGAGCTGACGATCAGCTGATCGCGTACTGCCGAACCTTTGGCCTTCAGCCACGCGCCGATATAGCTCTCACTGCGGCCGCCGCCATACGCGTCGGCGCTGTCGAAGAAGTTGATGCCCAGATCCCAAGCCGCGTCCATGATCGCATAGGCTTCCTGCTTGGTCTCGCCTTTACCGAAAAAGGCCGGCGCGCTGCCGATCCCGCCAAAATTGCCGCACCCCAGGCCGATCGCCGAGACTTTGAGGCCAGTACGGCCAAGATTGGTGTAACGCATAGTGTACCTTGTTCGTAACGAGGTAGCGTGCGGGAAATTATACCGCAGAATGGAGAATAGAAGATGGAGGATCGACATGCGTCGCTGTCCTCCATCCTCTATCCTCTATCCTCAACTCTCCCGCATGCGCCCACATAGATTTCCTGCTACAATACGGGCCTGATCAAACCAGCCCAATCTGCAATCCTTCGACTGCGCGGTTCCTGAGTGTGTCGAAGGGCAGGACAGGTCTGCAATCTGCAATTGCACTAGGAGCCAGCAATGGAGCTTGGCGTCGGGCTACCGAATACCCTCGCAGGCGCGACAAGCGATCTCATGCTCAGCTGGGCGCGGCAGGCCGAGGCCGGGCCGTTCGCCAGCGTGGGCGTCTTCGACCGCCTGCTGTACCACAGCTTCGACCCGCTGATCGCGCTCGCTGCTGCCGCCGGCGCAACCACGCGCATCCAGCTTGCGACGATGATCGTCATCGGCCCGCTGCGTAACGACGCATTGCTGGCGAAACAAGCTGCTTCGCTCGACGCGCTTTCGGGCGGGCGGCTCACGCTGGGCCTCGCGATCGGCGCGCGCCGCGACGATTACGCCGCCGCCGGCGTGGAGTACGCCGCGCGCGGGCGCCGGCTCGACGAGCAACTGGCGGCGCTGCGAGCATATTGGGAAGACGAGCGCTTCGGCCCGCGACCCGCCCAGCCAGGCCGCCCGCCGATCCTGGTGGGCGGCCTGAACGACAGCGCCTTCGCGCGGGCGGCGCGCGCGGCCGACGGCTACGTCCATGGCGGGGGACCGCCGAAAGCCTTCGCCGGCGCGGCCGCGAAGGCCCGCGCCGCATGGGTCGATGCGGGACGGACGGGCCGGCCGAAGCTGTGGGGCCAGGGCTACTACGCGCTCGGCGACGAGGCCGACGCCGCGGCCGGCCGGGCCTACCTGCTGGATTATTATTCCTTCACCGGCCCGTTCGCCGAGCGGATCGCCGCCGGCCTGCTGACGACACCTCAGGCGATCGTCCAGTTCGCGCGCGGGTATGCCGAGGCTGGTTGCGACCACCTAATCCTGTTCCCCACGGTGGCTCGGTTCGATCAGCTGGAGCGGCTCGCGGAGGTCGTTGGATGACGAGTGTCAATATCCTCGGCGGCGGCCCAGGCGGCCTGTACGCCGCGCTGCTGCTGAAGAAAGCCCACCCGGCCTGGGAGATCGCCGTGCTCGAGCGCAACCCGGCCGGCGCCACCTACGGCTGGGGCGTGGTGTTCTCCGACCAGACGCTGGCGGCGTTTCGCGAGGCCGACTACCGGACCTTCACCGAGATTACCGAGAGCTTCGTCACCTGGGAGGCGATCGATATTTTCGTGCGCGACCAGCTGGCGCGCTGCGAGGGCCACCGCTTCGCCGGGCTGGCGCGGCGGCGGCTGTTGAACATCCTGCAGCGGCGCTGTGCCGACCTGGACGTCGCGCTGCGCTTCGAGACCGAGGTAGGCGATCTTGCGGCGCTGCGGCAGGCCGACCTCGTCATTGCCGCCGACGGAGGGAACAGCAAAACCCGCGCGGCCTACGCCGAACACTTCCAGCCACGCCTGGCCGAAGGCCGCACGCGCTTCATCTGGTTTGGCACCAACCGGCTCTTCGACTCGTTCACCTTCATCTTCCGCGAGAACCAGCACGGCCTGTTCACGGTCCACGCCTACCCGTTCGACGGCGGCACCGGCACCTTTATCGCCGAGTGCGCCGACGAGACCTGGCGGCGCGCCGGGCTGGACCAGGCCGACGAGGCGGCCAGCCTATCCTACTGCGAAAGCCTGTTTGCCGACCATCTGCGCGGGCGCAAACTGATGTCGAACTATTCGCGCTGGCTGCGCTTCACGACCGTCAGGAATGAGCGCTGGTCGCACGAGAACGTGGTACTGCTCGGCGATGCTGCTCACACCGCGCACTTCTCGATCGGCTCCGGCACCAAGCTGGCCATGGAGGACGCGATCGCGCTGGCACAGGCCTGCGAGCAGCATGATTTGATCGGCGCGGCGCTCAAGCAGTACGAGCTGGCGCGCAAGCCAAAGGTCGAGGCGCTCCAGCGCGCCGCGGCCGACAGCCAAGACTATTTCGAGCATGTCGCGCGCTACCGCGGCTTCGAGCCGATTCAGTTTGCGTTTCACCTGCTGACGCGCAGCGGGCGAATCTCATACGACAACTTGCGCCAGCGCGACCCTCATTTCGTGAGCACGGTCGATCGCTGGTTCGCCGAAGCAGGAACGTTTGAACGTTCAAACGTTGCAACGTTCGAACGCTTCCTGGCGCCGCCGGCAATGTGGACGCCCCTGGTGCTGCGAGGCGCGTTGCTGCCGAACCGAGTAGTGCTGGCGGCGCGCCCGCCGTACACCGCCGAGCATGGCGCGATCACGCACTCTTATGCCGATCAGCTGGTGCGCCGCGCGCACGGCGGAGCTGGGCTGGTGCTCACCGAGCCGGTCGCCGTGTCGGCCTCGGGCCGGATCACGCCAGGGTGCGCCGGCATCTATTGCCCTGAGCATATCGACGCCTGGGCGCACGTGGTGGCGGCAATCCACGCGCAAACGCCGGCAATCGTTGCGCTACAGCTCTCCCATGCCGGGCGGCGCGGGGCCACCCGCCCGCGCACATACGGCGTCGACATCCCGCTGCGTGAGGGCACCTGGGCGCTGATCGCGCCGTCGGGGGTTCCATATAGTTCGCGGAACCAGACGCCACGCGCGATGGAGTGCGCCGATATGGAGCACATTTGCGATCTGTTCGCCCAGGCAGCGCACATGGCCGACCAGGCTGGGTTCGACATGCTGATGCTGAATATGGCCCACGGCTACCTGCTCGGCAGCTTTCTCTCGCCATTGACGAACGTGCGCGAAGACGACTACGGCAGATCGCCGGAGCGGCGCATGCGCCTTCCGCTGGAGGTCTTCGACGCTGTGCGCGCCGCCTGGCCCACACAGAAATCGATCGTCGTGGCGATCAACGCCAGCGACTGGGCCCGCGCCGGCGCCGATATTTCCGACGCGATTGGTGTGGCACAGGCGCTGAAAGCGCATGGCTGCGACATGATCGCCGTCTACGCCGGGCAGACCACCACGCGCTCGCGGCCGATCTATGATCCGGGCGAGCTCGCGCAGTATAGCGACATGGTGCGCAACGAGGGCGGGCTGCCAACGCTGGCGACCGGCTACCTGACCACCAGCGACCAGGTGAATACACTGATCGCCGGTGGGCGGGCGGATCTATGCATAATACATCCATCAGATTTGTTTGAGCATTGAGCGACGGGAGAAACAGCATGACAACTTTAACTATCGAATTGCCTGACGCACTTCGACAGCGCGTGGAAAAAATTGTCGCCCAGCGCGGCGGAGCGATCGAGCACCTTATCCGAGAGCTTCTAGAAGAGTATCTGGATGAGGCTGAACATGTGCAAGCAACTTCGAATGGAGAGCCGAACACGTCCGTCGATGATCTGTCCAATGATCAGGGCAACTACCCCTCTCTTGAAGAGGTTGTCGCGAAGATCAGAGCGATGCCGTCCGATCCGTCTAATATTCATCCTGCTACTCAATCATTAGCGGAACTCTTAGCTGCTTCACCAGAAGATCCCTCATTTGATTTAGAAGAGTGGAATCGTGAATGGGCGGCGGCTGAAGCAGAAATGAAGGCCATTACTCGTGCTAATGACCGCGCCGAAGGGCGCCCGTGATCATGGCTGAATACTTGCTGGATACGAATCATATCTCACCGCTGGTTACGCTCAGCCATCCACTGCGCGGCAAGGTTATGCAAAGAATAGTAGCAGGAGATACTTTTGCAATCACAGTTCCTGCACTCACTGAATTCTTGTATGGGATCAGCCTTTTATCACGCGCCAAGCAAAATCTGGCCGAATGGGGACGGCTTGAATCCGCCTTCATATACTATAATCTTGATAGATTTGATGGAGAACAGGCAGCCGAGTCTCAAGTTATGCTGCGTCGCCAAGGGTGGCAGTTGGAAACGGTAGATGCGCTGATTGCCACAATCGCACTTCGTAACAACCTCGTTCTCCTCACCACAGATAGAGATTTCAGCGCCATCCCGCATCTTCAACAAGAAAACTGGCTGCAGCCATAGGCGGTGCGAGCCATCCTTAGACCCAAGTCCTGATAGTATTGGGTATGTGTCGATGAACCAAGCACATCCTCCCCTGCTCGATCGCCGCGCGCTTGTCACCGGCGCGAGCCGCGGGATTGGCCGCAGCATCGCGCTGGCGCTCGCCGCGGCCGGCGCCGACGTGGCGCTGAACGCGCGCGGCCAGGCCGAGCTCGATCAGCTCGCCGCGGAGGTTCGCGCGCTGGGCCGGCGGGCGGTCGCGATCCCCTGCGACGTGACCAGCGCCGATGAGGTCGCGCAGATGGCTGAGACCGCGCTGGCCAGCCTCGGCGGGGTCGACATCCTGGTGAATAACGCCGGCGCCGCAGCGAGCCACAAGTTCCTGGGCCACCCCGACGAGCTGTGGCACCGCATGCTGGCGGTCAACCTGACCAGCGCCTATTATGTGACCAAAGCACTCGCGCCGCAGATGGTCGCGCGCGGCACAGGCCGGATCATTATGATCGCTTCGGTCGCCGCCAAGACCGGGGCGCGCTATATCGCCGCCTACACCGCCGCCAAGCATGGCGTGCTGGGCCTCACTCGCGCGCTGGCGGCCGAACTGGTCGCATCCGGCATCACAGTCAACGCGATCTGCCCCGGCTACGTGGACACACCCATGACCGATGGAACGATCGCGAATATGGTCGCGCGCACGAGGATGAGCGAAACCCAGGCGCGCGAGGCGCTGGAGCAGATGAGCCCGCAGCGCCGCCTGATCGCGCCGGAAGAAGTGGCCGACTTGGCCGTGTACCTGGCCGGCGAAAGTGCGCGCGGCATCACCGGGCAGGCGATCAATCTGGATGGTGGGGGAGTCATGTATTAGCTGGCCGTTGTTCGTTGCCCGTCGTCAGTTGCAACGGGCAATGAACAACCGACAACGGACAACAAACTATGAGCTACGACTTTCGCTACGAGGTCGCCGAGGGCATCGCAACGATCACCTTCGACCGGCCCGATGTGTTGAACGCGCTGACGCTCGATATCTACGCCCAACTGCGCGACCTGTTCGAGGCGCTGCGCTATGACGAAGCGGTCAAGGTGGTGCTGCTCACCGGGGCGGGCCGCGGCTTCTGCTCCGGTGGCGATGTCCACAGCATTATCGGCGCGCTGCTCGAGCAAGACATCAAGGCGCACCTGGAGTTTACGCGCATGACCGGCGCGCTGGTGGCCAACATGCGTCTGCTCGACAAGCCGATCATCGCCGCGCTCAACGGCACCACCGCCGGCGCGGGCGCGGTGATCGCGCTGGCGTCGGACCTGCGGCTGGCGTCCGAGCAGGCTACAATCGCGTTTCTGTTCACGAAAGTTGGCCTGACCGGCGCCGATATGGGCGCGGCCTACCTGTTGCCGCGGGTCGTTGGGCAGGGACGCGCGCTGGAGCTGTTGCTGTTTGGCGATACGATCGACGCCGCCACGGCCGAGCGCTACGGCCTAGTCAACCGCGTCGTGCCACACGACCAGCTGCTGCCGGTGGCCAATCAGTGGGCCCGCCGGCTCGCACAAGGGCCGACGCTCGCGCTCGGCATGACCAAGCGCATGGTCAATAACGAGTGGAACATGGACCTGCTCTCGGCGATCGAGGCCGAGGCCCAGGCCCAGGCGCTGCTGATGATGGGGCAGGATCACCGGATCTTCTATGAGGCGTTTCTCGAGAAGGCCAAGCCGGCGTTCGTCGGAAGATAAGAACAAAGAACAAGGAACAAAGAACAAACCATGGTTGATTCGCACAGCGGTTTTGTTCTCTGTTCTCTGTTCTTTGTTCGCAGCCCGGAGGCGCTCATGGAGAAGATGATTATCAACCCGCCCGAACTCGCGCCGCCGCGCGGCTTCAATCACGGCATTCTGACCAGCGGCGGCAAGCTGCTGTTTCTGGCCGGCCAGGATGCCAGCGATGCTGCTGGACACATCGTCGCGCCGGGCGACCTGGTTGGGCAGTGCGCCCAGGTGCTGCACAATCTGCACGCCGTCGTCGGCGCGGCGGGCGGTGCGATGCAGGATATCGTCAAACTGAATATCTTCGTCGCCGACCGCGACGCATATCGCGCCAACCTTAAGCCGATCGGGCAGCTGTTCCGCGAGCACTTCGGCGGCTACTACCCGGCGATGGCGCTGTTCGAGATCGCACGTTTCTTTCAGGCCGAGGCGCTGATCGAGATCGAAGGGTTTGCGGTGATCCGCGAAGCATGATATGTATATCGTGCAAGCACTCGATTTAAAACTGTACTTATCAGCTTGGAATGGAGGGATGCATGTCAATCGTTGAAACACGTTATGAGCACATTGTCCTCGATGAAAACAATGTGCCAATGATCGCCGGAACAACCATGAAGGTAATCGAACTCGTTTTGGATAGAATCGCCTATGGCTGGAGTCCGGAAGAGCTGCACTTCCAGCATCCTTATCTAACCATGGGTCAAATCTACTCAGCTCTGGCCTACTACGCAGATCACCAGGAAGAGCTTGATGCGGATATCCAGCGACGACTTGAGTTCGTCGATCAGATGCAGCGTACATTAACACCTCCGCCACTGGTTGAGCGGCTGAGAACTAAGGGTCTCATCTGATGGCGATCGCACTTTACATGGATCAACACGTGCCACGCGCTATCATCACTGAGCTTCGGTCACGCGGGGTAGACGTAGTCACTGCCTATGAGGATGGGAACAGCGAGATGGAAGATCCGGCTCTACTCGATCGTGCGGGCGCATTGGAACGGGTCCTTTTCACACGAGACGAAGATCTCCTGGCGGAAGCAACGCGGCGGCAAAGGGTAGGATTATCTTTTAATGGCGTGATCTATGCCCATCAATTACGAGTCCCCATTGGGACTTGTATTCGCGACCTAGAGATCATCGCACAGGCTGGCGATTCAAACGATCTTCGTAACAGTGTCGTTTTTCTGCCGCTTTGAGCGAATAGCGCAATGTGGAGGCTACAGTGGACTTCAGCCTCACAGCTGATCAGCAGCATATCCAGGCCCGCGCCCGCACGTTCGCCGAGCAGGAGGTCGCGCCGCTGGCGCGCGCGGCCGACGAGCAGGGCGAGTTTCCGCTGCACCTGGTGACGCGCATGGGCCAGCTGGGCTTCCTGGCCGGGCCGATCGCGGCGGAGTATGGCGGCGCGGGGCTCGACTACCTCAGCTTCGCGCTGGTGTACGAGGAGCTTGGGCGGGCCGACTCGTCGGTGCGCGGGTTCCTGGCGGTGCATGCCGGGCTGGTATCGCTGTGCATCCGCGATTGGGGTGCCGAGGAGCAGAAGCGCCGCTACCTGCCGCGCCTGGCGGCGGGCGAGCTGATCGGCTGCTACTGCCTGACCGAGTCGGAGGCGGGTTCGGATGCCGCCAGCATCGCGACGACCGCGCGCGAAGAGGCCGACAGCTATGTGCTCAACGGCGAGAAGATCTGGATCACCAATGGCAACATCGCCGACGTGGCGATTGTGTTCGCCACGCGCGACCGTGCCGCGCGCCACAATGGGATCTGTGCCTTCGTCGTCGAGACCAACACGCCCGGGTTTCATCGCGAGCGCATGCAGGGCCAGGAGCTGGGCCACCGCGCCTCGGATCACGCGCGGATTGTGTTCGACGAGTGCCGCATACCAAAGAGTGCGCTGCTTGGCGAGCCGGGTCAGGGCTTCAAGGTGGCCATGTCGGCACTCGACCATGGGCGGCTTGGCGTGGCGGCCGGGGCGCTCGGCGTGGCGCAGGCCTGCCTGGACGCCTGCGTCGAGTTCGCGCGCGCGCGGCGCCAGTTCGGCAAACGGATCGGCGACTTCCAGATGATCCAGGCCAGCCTAGCCGACATGGCCGCCGACGTCGACGCCGCGCGCCTGCTGGTGTACCGCGCGGCCTGGCTGAAGCAGCAGGGCCTGCCGACGACCAGGGAGACGTCGATCGCCAAGCTATTCGCGACCGAGGCGGCGGTGAAGGCGGCCTCGGAGGCCGTGTTGATCCACGGCGGGCGCGGCTACTCAAACGCCTTCCCAGTCGAGCGCTACTATCGCGACATCAAGGGATTGCAGATCTATGAGGGTACCAGCCACATCCAGCGGATTGTGATCGCTAGGGAGCTAATCAGACGTGACAAAGAACAAAGACCAGAGAACGAGGAATCGACAGCCTAATCTGTACTTTATAGCTTTGGGCTGACTGTGAAACTGCGTGGCTTGTCTTGCCCATCCGCGTTTACCCGAGCCAAGGAGATACAGTGAGGATAGACATGCTCGGGGAAGCGTCCGATGTCAAGGGCGCGCATTGTTCGCGTTCGAACCGGGCAGGGTAGCCCAGAGCGCTCAACCCGCTTGGGCTCCAGCATTTAACTCTTTCCTCGAAACATACCCTGTCGAGGCCTTAAGCGCAGGCCAAAGCGCACAGGCTCCCAGAACCTGCTCAGGGCGTAGCTTGGAGAATAAATTACCAGAGATAGCTGCGCGCGCTAGTCGATGGTATAATGATCCATAATTTCTCTTTCCCTTCTATTTGTCGCTCGGTTCCAGACATGTGCGCCTATGCTTGACTCAAACGACATCGATAGTCAAAGAGAACTGCTAAATGTTCATCGCCGCACACTAGCCCATTTTCAGAAGCAAGCGGCGCAGTATGGCGGTGAAGTCCTCGCTCCGCCTCAGGTTGTGCATGGTCTCGGTGAGACTCGTGAAAAAATACGACAGATCAAGGCATTTCTGCGAGCAAACGGCGTGCAAGTCGCAGATCACCCTTTTGAAGAGCCACTGAGTTTACAGCCTAGTGCACAAGGGATAGAGACAGAAGCTAGCGGTACTTCCCAATCCTCGATAGATGGCATTGGAACGATAGATGAGGAGCATTCCCGTGCGCTTCACCTGGCGATTGACTATTCTCATGTTCCCAACCCGTTCGGCAAGGTAGGACGGATTGACGAGCCAAAAGATTTCTTTGGTCGTGATGCCCTATTGCGCCAACTGTTTGAAGAGCTGTCGAAGGGATGTAATCTTTCACTTGTTGGCGAGTCCCAAATTGGCAAATCTTCAATTCTCTCAATGGTCTGCAAGTTAGGACCGGAGCATCTCAACTTACCCAACGATGCATTTATATATCTTGATATGGAGTTAATACACGACGAACGAGATTTTTTCGAAGCGCTCTGTGACAGTCTTAATATCTCGGTATGTCGTGGTTTCAAGCTTGCGCGTGCATTACGTGGTAGACGCTACATTCTTTGTCTCGATGAGATTGAGAAGATGGCGAAAGATCGTTTCACAGGCGATGAGCGAGAAGAATTGCGGGGATTGGCGGACGGGGATCATGCACCTTTCAGATTGATCATTTCCAGCCGTGTACCATTAGATCAACTATTCCCTGACTCACCTGGAAAAACATCACCCTTGGCAAATATCTGTCCACAAGTTGATGTCTTACCCTTCACGCCCGATATCGCACAAGCCTTCATTTACGATCGCTTGAAGAGCACGGGCGTGATGTTCAAGCCAACTGAGATTGTCAATCTTGTAGCACGAAGTAATGGATATCCCGCGCGCTTACAGCAGGCGGCTGCGATCCTATTCAACCAATATCGGAGTAAGATCTGATAATTATCACCTTCAATTCTGTTGGATTGAGAGTGATACAGCGTCTATCTGATTAGAATGATGCATTGACGATTTTCATTCTCGTGTATTAATTCGCGTAATGTATCGTAAGAATGACTGCTATTCTTACCCCACAAGCTGCGACTTTGCCAGAGCTATTCAAAGACTTGGAGGCGTCGCTACCTCGAGTCGCTGAGCTACTGAAACAACTGTCGAACGAGCGCACACTCGAACGCCAGCGGATCTTCTTGCGCCAGCTCGGATCGCTCTGGTATCACCAGAATGGCGAGCCGGAGGTCTTGGCTCAGTTAGGCTTGGCACTGGCCGATCAATTTGCGATCGATTCGGGCGTGGCGCTCGCCGAGTTGCTGATGGCCTATGGCGCGGCGCGTGAAGAAAAGCGCACCAGCGAATGGGAAAACAATCTCGTGAAGCGCATGGCCGAACTCAGCGGCTTGCACCGGGTGATCTCGGCCGCCAATTCGACCCTCGATCTCGACACATCCATGCAAATGGTCGTCGAGACGGTCGCCGAGGTGATTGGCGTGGAGGTCTGCTCGGTCTATCTCTACGACAAGAACAGCGACGACCTGACACTCCGCGCCACGCGCGGGCTGAATAATGCGGCGATCGGGCAGATTCGCATCGCCATGGGCGATGGTGTTACTGGCGCGGCCGCAAAAGAAGGCCGCCCGATCTCGGTCGACGATGTCCGGCGCGAAGCGCGTTTTCGTCGCGAGCCAATGCTCGACGAGGAGCCGTTTCGCTCGTTCCTGGCGGTGCCGATTTTACTCTTCGCCGCCGAGCGCTTTCATGTAGGCGCCGACAAGCTGCAAGGTGTGATTACGATCCAGACATTTGGGCCGCGCGATTTTACCCCTGAAGAGATCAATTTCGTCGAGACCGTGGCGGGCGGGCTGGCCTTTTTCATTGTCAACGCTGAGTTGTATCAGCAGACCGGCGATCAACTGCATCAGAAGGTGCAGGAGCTGACGACGCTCCAGCAAGTTTCAAAGCGCATTGCCGAGCAGCTTGATCTCAAGGAAGTGTTGAAGATGATCGTCGCAAAGACGGTTGAGCTGGCGCGGGTCGACCGCGCCGATGTCTTCCGCGTTGACGAGGATGATCGGCTGGAGCTGGCAGCGACGCGTGGCGGCGGCCAATCGAATGGCGTGCTGAGCTTCATCGCCCAGGCCGTGCGCGAAGGGCGCCCGCTGGCGGTGTTGAATGCCTACAGCGACTCACGCTTCCCCGATCTGGCGCAGGTCGCGGCCAATGAGGGCTTTCATTCACTCTTCTGTATGCCGCTGAAGGTGCAGCAGAATCGGATTATTGGCGGCATTTGCCTGTATACGAGCGAGGCGCGGCACTTCGATTACGAACAGGTGCGGCTGCTCTCGACTTTTGCGGATGAGGCGGCGATCGCGATTGAGAATGCTCGACTTTATGAAGTTGCTCTCAGGTCTGCAACGACGAAATTCGCATCGTTGGACGATCCATACACTGTAACTTATGTGGCGATATCCGAAGCTTTAGGGGTCGCACAAACTGCTGAGCATATCAGTGCTATTGGCGACTTCTCAGTAGCAACATTACCCGCAAATCTTTCCAATCTTATTCCACCTGATTTAGAACGCGCAATAGCTAATCTGGAAACCGTCGCGCAGACTGTGCGGACTTATCTTGCTACGACCTCACTGATAAAGCAACATGCTCTGTTGCTACAGGTGAATGAAGAACTCGAAACAATTGAGCGAGTTGCAGATAGACTCTCTGGTAGGTTAGGATTATTACTTCGCCGTGTAGTCTTTCGCTGGCACCAAATATTGGACGTGGTGAAGCTACTTATATGGACGGGCTGGGCCTGGTCGCCAACCCATACATTATAGGTAACCCTGTTCACGGCGACATGTTTGTCGGTCGAGAGGATGTTTTGCGTCGCCTAGAAGAATTGTGGGGCCAGGAAGGGCCGAGGTCATCAGTCGTACTATACGGTCATCGCCGTATGGGCAAAACCTCAGTCCTACAGAACTTGAGTGGCCGTTTTGGTTCGCAGACGCTGGTTGTGGATTTTAGTATGCAACGTCTTGGCAGAATACGTCAAGACGGCGAGTTATTATTTAATTTGGCACTCAGATTATATGATGTTTGGCACGCTAGAGGGTATGATAACGTAGTAGAGCCGATAGAACAAGATTTCATGGGTAATTATGCTTATACAGCCTTTGATCGTTTTCTTGCCAAACTGGGGCAGGTTCGAGGGAATCACCGCTTTATTATTACTATCGACGAATTTGAGCGGATTGAAGAACATATTGACAAAGGAAGATTGGACTCTCATGCACTTGGACATTGGCGTGGTATATTTCAAACATATCCTTGGCTCATCGCTATCTTTGCAGGGCTACACACCCTAGAGGAGATGCGACATGATTACTGGCATCCCTTTTACGGTAGTGTGGCGTCTATAGAAGTTAGTTTCCTTTCAAGGGAATGGTCACATCGACTTATCACACAACCGAAACCCAACTTCCCACTTGAATATGACGCTAAGGCAGTAGAGCAGATCATATCTCTAACGTGCGGTCAGCCCTATCTGTTACAATTGATTGCTCATAATCTTGTGACACGGTTCAATAGGCAGACCGTAGGCGAAGGCAAACAACGTGAGACACAGTTCATCGTTGACGACATCGAGGCTGTGATTGACTCTTCGGAATTCTATCGTGATGCGAATGCTTACTTCAATGGCGTCTGGGCACGAGCTGCAACCAGTCAACCTGCTGGACAAAACGCCATACTGAATGCGCTTAGTCGCTCACCCCTGTCACTAAATGAACTTGCTACTGAGACTCAGTTGAGCCTCGATAATTTAAGAGGTGCTTTGTCTACTTTACGACGTCACGATGTAATAGTGCAGCAAAACGAAAAATATACGTACACCGTCGAATTAATGCGGCGTTGGGTTGTACAGAGACTTATGCGGGACTGATAGGTTCTACCGATACAAAATCACAGCACAGCTCGTTTTCGACGCACACTATGATACTATACTATGCAGCGAGACGAAGCCCTGCGCCCACCCTGATAGATCGGAACCCGCCGCAAACCACGCCGTTTGAACGGCAGCGGATAAGGCGGTTCGTCTTCGGCTTTAGCCCTTGCAAAGCGCGTCCCAATCCGGTATAATGGGTATATCGAAACACATGTGCGATGACACCACCATGATCCGTACCCATATCATTCCATGCGATTTGCCCAAGGCGGCTGCCGACGTGCTCAATCGGGCCAGCGGCGCGATCTATACCCGCACACTCGTCACCCACTACCGCGTGTATCGTAAGCGCGGCCGGAAAAAGCGCCACTGGCTGTCGATGTATGCTGGCAAACGCCTCAACGACTACCTCACGCGCGATGAGGCGGCGGTGCTGCATGCCCATAGCAAGGATGCCGCCCAGGAAGGCTTTTACCAGGCGTGCAAGATGGCGCAGGCGAACCGCGCGCAGGGGATGCGCTACCCACACAAGCGCAAGTACTGGCGCACGACGATCTGGAAGTCAAGCGGTATCCGTCGGAAGGGCGATGCGCTCGTGCTCTCCAGAGCCAAAGGCCACAGGCCGATCACCATCACACTGCCACCCCAGCTGCGCTCTGTCCTGCGGATGCTAGAGGTCCGCCTGGTCTGGGACCGCTGCGCGAGGCGCTACACCTGGCATTTGGTGGTTGAGAACGGCAAAGCGCCAAAGGATGCACCAGGCGCCAACACAGTTGCGGTCGATCTGGGCGAGATCCATCCGGCGGCAGCCACCGATGGACAGACCGCGATCGTGGTCTCCTGTCGTGAGCTGCGCGCTAAACGCCAGTACACCGCCAAGCGGCTCGCCGCTCTCCAGTCACTCCAGAGCCGCTGTCACAAGAAATCTCGCCGCTTCTTGAAGCTCCAGAAAGTGAAGAACCGCTTTCGGGCCAAACAGCAGCGGCGCATTCGCGACATGGAGCACAAGATCAGCCGCAGTGTGGTGGATTATGCCGTCGAGCAGCAGGCCCATAAGCTGGCGATCGGGGATGTGCGCGACATCGCGGATGGTCCCAACAAGGGACGAAGGCAGAACCAGAAGCTAAGTACGTGGCGGCACGGCAAGTTACGCGCCTACTTGACCTACAAGGCCGAGGCGGAAGGGATGCGTGTTGTCCTGGTGAGTGAGCATCATACGAGCAAAACCTGTCCAAATCCGAGCTGCAACCAGCGTCACAAACCTACGGGGCGCGTGTATCGCTGTCCAGTCTGTGGGTTTCAGGCGCACCGCGATGTGGTCGGCGCAGCGAACATCCTCAGCCGCCAGCTATTTGGCGCGGTGGGGAAGGTGCGTCCACCTCCGGCGACGATGTATCGTCACCCGTTTCTGACGGGCAAGCGTAGTGGCCTGGGCACGGGCCAGCCAGCAATGGCTGTGGCTTGCGATAAGCAAGAAGCTGCACGGCTATAGCCTCAGCAGAGTGTCACACAAGGAGGTGTCACAGTGAAAGCAGCAGAGTTGCCGCTATACTACAACGCAGTAGAGATCCTCGAACGAAATCTCCCCACTCGCGCCGACAAAGTGGCGCTCTACAGCGAATCGCGCAACATGACCTTCCGCGAGGTGGCGGACGAAGTCAACCAGGTCGGCAATTTACTCAAGCGCCTGGGCATCCGATTTGGTGATTATGTCGCGATCCTCACCCTCGACGGGCCCGAGTGGGTCACGACCTTCTTCGCCGCAACGAAAATTGGAGCGGTCGCCGTTGGCCTGAACACGCTGCTCAAGCCGCACGAGTATGCCTATATGCTGCGCGACTGCCGCGCGCGCGCGCTGGTGGTCCACGAGATGCTGCTGCCGCAGATCGCCCGCATTCGCGCCGACCTGCCCTTCCTGGAGCATGTAATCGTCATTGGAGCAAGCGCCCCAGCCGGCACGATCAGCTACCGCGCGCTGATCGACGGCCAATCGACCACGCTCGCCGCCGAGCAGACTCACCGCGACGACTTCTGCTCGCTGAACTATTCCAGCGGCACCACCGGCGAGCCAAAGGGCATCCTGCATGCGCACAAGGACTACCCGCTGATCGCCCAGATGTGGGCCGTCGATACGCTGGGCCTGCGCGAGGACGACCGCACCTTCGCCACGGCCAAGCTGTTCTTCACCTTCGGCACCGGCGGCAACCTGGTGTTCCCCTGGTATATCGGCGCGAGCTGTGTGATGTTCGCCGGCCCGCCGCGCGACCCGCGCAATGTCTTGGGCGTGGTGCAGCGGTTTCAGCCGACCATCCTCTACAACGCCCCAACCGGCTACGCCGCCGCGCTGGCGCTGGAAAACTTCGCCGATTTCGACCTGAGCTCGCTGCGGTTGTGCGTCTCGGCCGGCGAATCGCTGCCCGCGCCGATCTGGCATGCCTGGAAAGAGCGCACCGGGCTCGATATCATCGATGGGATCGGCTGTACCGAGATCTGGCATATCTTCATCTCCAACCGCCCCGGCGACATCCGCCCCGGCAGCAGCGGCAAGCCAGTGGAGGGGATGCAGGTCAAGGTGGTCGATGAGGAAGGCAACCCGGCGCCGCAGGGCGAGATCGGCAACCTGTGGGTCAAGAGCCCGACCACGGCGCTGTTCTATCTGCACCAGTATGAGAAGAGCCGCCAGACTTTCCGTGGCGAATGGCTAATCACCGGCGACAAATATTATGTCGACCAAGATGGCTACTACTGGCATGCCGGCCGTTCCGACGACATGCTCAAAGTCGGCGGTATTTGGGTTTCGCCAATGGAGGTCGAGAGCGCGCTGATGGGCCACCCGGCGGTGCTGGAGTGCGCGGTGGTCGGCCATCCCGATCAGTCGAACCTGATCAAGCCCAAGGCGTTTGTGGCGCTGCGGCCGGGCCATGCGCCCTCGGATGAACTGGCGCAGATGCTGATCGGCTACTGCCGCGAACAGATCGCCGAGTACAAACGCCCGCGCTGGATCGAGTTCGTCGACGAGCTGCCCAAGACGGCGACCGGCAAGATCCAGCGTTTCCGGCTGCGGGGGCTAAAAACAAGCACTAAGTAGAATAGAGGAAAAGGTGCCTACTTGCGCAGTTCGTACCTATGAAACATCCCTGAGCACAATGTCATGCTGAACGGAGTTCCGCTTCCTCACCGTAAATCGTTGAGGAAGCGGAACTCCGTTCAGCATGACAACGCCTTTCGTTGCTCGATCAGCAATGCTGTACGTTACACCAGGAGGTCTCTGCTCGCCTTTAGCCCTTCTAGCACGCGCTCGATATCGTCGTGGTTATTGTAGAAATGCGGCGAGACTCGCAGATTCTGCTCGCGGCTCGAGACCACAATCCCACGCGTCGCCAGGCGCTCGACCAGCGCGTGGACATCATTCGACTTGATCGTGATCAGTGCGCCGCGCTGGCTCGGCCGCAGCGGCGTGACCACGTTGCAACCCATGCGCATGGCGCCGGCGATCAGATGATCGGTCAGCTCGCGGATATGCCCCTCGATCGCCTCGACGCCGATCCGCTGAATGATCGCCATGCCCGCGAGGCCGGCGTAGATATTCGGGATCGGCGGCGTGCCGGACTCGAAGCGGCGCGCGGAGTTGGCCGGCGTGTTGTGGTAGATATCCATCGCAAAGATTTCTGCCTGTGAGAACCAGCCCATCGACGTCGGCCGCAGACGCGGGATCAGATCCTTCCGAGCATACAGAAACGCCAGGCCAGCCGAAGAGAGCAGGTACTTGAGCGTGCCGCCGACCAGGAAATCGACTCCCAGCTGCCGTACGTCGATTGGCAACGTGCCGAGCGCCTGGTAGCTATCAAGCAGTAGGAGCGCACCATGCCGGTGTGCCAGGTGCGTGATCGCCGCGACATCCTGGCGCGCGCCGGTGCGGAAGCTTACGTGACTCAGCGCGACCAGCGCCGTCTCGTCGTCGATTGCACGCTCGAACGCCTCGTAGGGAATCGTGGCGCCCGCGAGCGGCACATGCACGATCCGCGCGCCGCGCGGCTCCTGGGCGTGCGAGATCTGCCCAACCGTCGGGAAGGCGAAGTCGGCCACTACGATCTTGCCGCGGCGACCACGGAAGTCGAAGCAGCTCATCAGCGCGCTCACCCCCGCCGACACCGAAGTCATCACGGCGACCTCGTCGGGGCTGGCGCCTATTAGCCGCGCGAATGCGGCGCGGGCGGCCTCGCCGCGCTCGACCCAGTGTTCCCAGGGCGAACCGTTCTCGTCCCAGTCGGCCATGTAGCGCTCGTAGGCCGCCCGCACATCGCCCGAGAGCGCGCCCTGCGAGCAGCTATTCACATAGGTCTTGGTCTGAAAGATCGGGAAATGTGACCGCCAGTGCTCGGCGGCGGGGAGGAGCGGCATCGAGGGACTCCTTGAGGCTATAGTGAAGGGAGAGAAGGCCAAGTGGCCTGCTACTTGAGACTATTCCTGAAGATGGGCCAGTAAATCGGACAGATCGCTGTAATCGTAGGGTGGCCGCTTTCGAATCGCAAGCACACCCACTTCAGCTGATTGTTCATCAACAACGAGTCCAGCCTTGCTTTGTACGCCAGTTTTTCAATCGTTCTCGGACGAGTTCGTTATCATCTATATCTTCTAATGCGGAAAGAAAGGCGTCCCACACGGCAATATCGAGCACCACCGCTGTCGGTTTACCATCTTGATCCACAACAAAATGTGCGGATTGGAGAATATCTGTAACTGTCATCGCAGCACCTCCTGATGGCCAATCTATCACAAGCGGATCGGTGCGTCAAATGAGGAAATAGCGGTACAGTCGCGCTACCGGCCCAAATACGCCCACCGCAAATGCGCGTTACTCAGTAGCCTCGCGGCGCTGTCGGCCAGCACAACCCGGCCGGTCTGCAATACATAGCCGCGGTGCGCAATTGACAGGGCCATGTTGGCGTTCTGCTCGACCATAAAGATGGTCACGCCCTGGCGGTTGATCGCCTGGATGGTCTCGAAATTCTGCTCGATCAACAGCGGCGCGAGGCCCATCGAGGGCTCGTCCATCAGGATGAGCTTGGGGCGGCTCATGAGCGCACGGCCGAACGCCAGCATCTGCTGCTCGCCGCCACTGAGTGTGCCGCCGGCCTGCCCACGCCGCTCGGCCAGGCGGCGCGAGCATGGCATAGCCGTAGCCGCCGAGGCCGTAGAAGGCCATATACCCAAAATCGAGCAGGCCGGCATAGCCAACCACCACATTCAGGCCGAGCGCCAGCAGCTCAAACAGGCAGGTGTTGCCGGCGATCCGAATAACATAGGCGTTGCTCGTGAGCAGCGGCACCAGCGCCGCCAGTGCGAATACCACACCGCCCAGCACGAAGGGGTTCACCATCTCTAGGCGCGCCAACACGCGCCCAAACGGGCCGCGCGGCGCGCGGCGGGCCTCGGCCTGTGCCACCCACTCGTCCTGTCCGATCTTGTCGAGACTCATCGTATAATGAAGAACGTCCCGACGATCACCCGATCGACGTCGACGCCCATCATCGCGGCGGCGGCGCGGTCGATCGCCACGGCGCGCATGGCCCGCCCCAGCCGCGTACGCCGAACGAGCATGTTCAGCGCAGCCATCAGTACGATCGCCGCAATGATCACTAGCAGGCGCACGGCCGAGAGCCGGGCTGGCCCTAGGTCGATCCCCAGGCGCGGTGGCAGCATCACCTCGGTGCGCATGGTGCGATAGTTGGCCGCCTTAAGAAGATAAAGCGCCGCTATTCCAGCGGCCGGTATTGCGAAGGATAATTGACAATCTTATCCCACTCGTCGGCGGTCGAGCGCGCGACAAAAGCGACGAGTGGCTCGTCACCAATATTGAACACCTCGTGCGGAACGCCTGGCTTGATATAGATGAAGTCGCCGGCTTCGTTGATCACCGATTGCGACAGGCCCTCACCAAAGGTATGCTTGACCCGGCCCTGCACGATGAACAGCATGACCTCGAAGCCATCGTGAATATGCGCGTAGGCGATCGCGCCAGGCGGCACCGTGGCGACATTAATCGAGAGATTCTGCGCGCCGACATTCTTGCCCGAAAGGCCTTGTTGATACTGAATACCATTCCAGCCACGCTTGCTGCCGCCGCCGCGCAGCACGGCGATGCCATCCAGATCTTCAACCTGTTCGGGATGGATCTCACCAGTGCCTTTGGTTTGGGTATCCGTGGTCATAGCTGCCTCCATGAGCTGCTTGTCACCTGGGGACGACCGTTTGGGGAGAGCGCCATCCTATAACGCTTTTGCATAGAAGTCAAATAACGCTTATCAAGATTGACCATCGCCGCCCGGCGTAGTACAATCGCATACGTCCCGCTGAGGTTCCCATCAGGAGAAGGATTGCTGGTATGCCCGTCTCCATGACCAACTCACAGCTGATCTACGATGCGCTGAAGGCCTGCGACGTGCGGCTGATCTCGGCGCTGCCCGAGACCTGGCTGGTGCACTTGATCCGCCTGGCCGAGGATGACCCGGCGATGACGCTGGTGCGCCTGGCCAAAGAAGAAGAGGGCATTGGCATCTCGGCCGGCGCGCATCTCGCCGGCGTTAAGTCGGCGATGCTGATGCAGAACCATGGGTTTTTGCAGAGCGTGAATGGCCTGGTGTCGCTGGCGCAGCTCTACCGCATTCCCTTGCTCATGCTGATCAGCTACCGTGGCGAGTTCGGCGAGCGCGACCCCTGGCAGACCGAGGGCGGCGGCGCCACCGAGTCAGTGCTGCAAGCGCTACGCATCCCGCACCAGCGGCTCGACGAGCCGTCGCACGTCGCGCGCCGCATTCAGAAGGCCCAGACACTGGCCGAGTCGGCGCTGCGCCCGGTGGCACTGCTGCTGTGCCGCGATCTGATGTGGGAAGAGTCATAGATTGCAAATTGTAAATTGTACATTGTAGATTGAGAAGTTCAATTTACAATGTACAATTTGCAATTGCAAGGAGTGCGTATGCTCCGTATTGAGGCAATGCAGGCAATCTACGACCGGCTAGAGCGCTGCGTAGTGGTCACGATTATGGGCGCGGTGGCGGCCGAGCTTCAGTCGATCGGCCACCGGCCGAACTTCTTTTATCTGCAGCATGCCATGGGCCTGGCCTCATCGATGGGGCTGGGCATCGCGCTGAGCCGCCCGGAGTTGCAGGTGGTGGTGTTCGATGGTGATGGCTCGGTGCTGATGAACCTGGGCGGGCTGACGACGTTGGCGCGCTACCGGCCGCCAAATTTGGTGCACGTGGTGTTCGACAACGAAAGCCTGCTGTCCGTTGGCGGCTTCCCGACCGCCACGTCCACTGGCAGCGATCTCGCCGGCATCGCGCGGGCGGCCGGAATCCCACGCACCGTCACGGTGCAGACGCTCGACGACTTTGTGGCTGCCTTCGACGAGGCGCTCGCGGCGGATCAGCTGACTACGCTGGTCGCCAAGGTCGAAGCCAAAGGGCCGGCGGGGTTTGTGACCGATCTGCCGCTGCTGGAGAACCGCTTCCAGTTCGCGCGCCACCTGCGCAGCCTGAAAGGGTGACGAGCAACCCAACCGGTAGTACAATATCCACCCGCACGCTGTCGTGCCGGTCGCCAGCGCTGTTGCTGAACCGCAGTATTCTCCTATACCGAGAGGTGTACCGATGCGAATTGGCATTCTGACCGGCGGCGGCGACGTGCCCGGTCTCAACCCATGTATCAAGGCGGTGGTCAATCGCGCGCGCGACGCGGGCTGGGAAGTGGTCGGCATTCGCCGCGGCTGGGGTGGGCTGCTGAACTACAACCCCGACAATCCCGCCGATCACGCGGAGTGGATCCAGCCGCTTACCCGCAACGATGTGCGCACGATCGACCGCTACGGCGGTACGCACCTCCACACCTCGCGTACCAACCCCGCCCGCGTTGGCGAGAAGATGATGCCGGAGTTTTTGGCCGGCAAGTTTCCGTTCACCGGCCCGAAGAACACCGCCGACTGTACGGCGCACGTGCTGCGCGCGCTCGAGCATCTCGGCATCGATGCGATGGTGCCGATCGGCGGCGACGATACGCTGTCGTTCGCGGTGCGGCTGTACCAGGAGGGCGTGCGCGTGGTCGCCATCCCGAAGACCATGGACAACGACGTGTTCGGCACCGACTACTGCATTGGCTTCTCGACCGCCGTCACCCGCAGCGTCGAGTTTATCAACTCGCTGCGCACCCCTACTGGCTCACACGAGCGCATCGCGGTGGTCGAATTGTTCGGCCGTAACTCCGGCGAGACAGCGCTGATCTCGGCGTACCTGGCCGATGTCGATCGCGCGCTGATCTCCGAGGTGCCGTTCGACATCGAGCGGCTGGCCAAGCAGCTTGCCGACGACAAACGCCGCAACCCCAGCAACTATGCCATGGTGGTTATCTCCGAGGGTGCGTCGTTGCTGGGTGGCCAGGTTGTCGAGTATGGGCAGGAAGATGCCTTTGGCCACCGCAAGCTGGGCGGCATCGGGCAGATCACCGGCGAGGCGCTGAAACGGTTGACGGGCATCGACATCGTGCAGCAGCAGGTCGCCTACCTGATGCGCGCCGGCGTGCCCGACTCGCTCGATCGGATGGCCGCGATCTCGTACGCCAACTTGGCGGTCGACCAGCTGCTGCAAGGCCACAGCGGGCGCATGGTCGCGCTGCAGAACGGCCAGTACACCACCGTCCCGGTCGACACCTGCACCCAAGGGCTCAAGCGCGTCGACGTCGACGAGCTGTACGATGTCGAGGAGTATCGCCCGAAAGTGCGGCATGTGCTCGGCAAGCCGATGTTCCTGTATTAAGGTGCTGTGCGGACCGTAGATGCGGACCGTCGTCTTCGCGGTGGCAGCGTGCCTTCTTCCAGCCCGGCCACAAACATAATCGGCCACTCCAGCGAGCCAAAGTAGTGACACGAAAAGCCAATCCCGCATACAACAGCATTTAGCCGTTCAATTACAGCAACGCCCCTGGTGATGAGCCAGGGGCGCCGCTACAATGGTCCTGTCGCGTGCCGAGCGGGCCGGAGCGCAACAATCGGTCGGATGCGTGGCTATCGGCCTGACCGCTCGCGGTCGAGTATGCGCTGTGTGATCGTGGTCTCGCCACGCTCGCGCTGCTGTCGCCAGCGCTGATAGTTCGGGTCGTCCAAGTCGTCGGCTGGCGCCGGCTCGCGGCCGGCCGGCGCGCGGTCGAGCACGGTCGTTACCCTCGTATCAAGCTGGTGCGGCTCTGCGACCGGCGGCTCGATAGGCAGCTCCGCAGGTCGCTCGGTCGTCGCTGTCGTCTGCGATGGCGTCGGCCGGTAGAATGGCGTGATCGTCTCTCGGTCATCGTCGTCCAGCAGCTCAGCCAGCCGGCGCATGTCGTGGTCGTTGTGCTCGGTCCAGCGCCGGCCGCTGGCCTGGGTGAGCTGGCGTAAATAATGCTTGATGATCGCGGCCGCTTCCGCACCCGTGCCCACTTCATTATGCCCTGTCATTCTGTATGGTTCCTTGCTACGTATGCCTCTATGTAGTAATAATACGCATTTTTAACGTTTTTGGATGCGAATCCGCCGCGCGCGATTCCAATCTGAGTCGGGCGAACGTAGTACTAATTCAGGTATTTTTGTCGTGATGGTCATGGCGCGCTCCTGCTAGATATTCGGCACCATTCATCGTTGGCAAGCTCCATCATTATGCCACAGCGCAAAGAGGCGTCAAGTAACAGTATAATCAACTGTACGACGATCTGCTACGCATGATCTTCACCGGCGCTGCTGGCCCTGATGCTATTTCAGGCCGCACGCCTACCCGCCCGCACCGACGCGGCCGGGGATCTGCTGCTGCTCGAAGAGCGGGAACATGGGAACTTCCGAAACCCAGGTCGAACATATGAAACGCGTACTATCGGATGATCATTGGTAAATAGGCAAAGTGCAGCGGCGCGGCCTGCTGGTCGTTGTCGGCGATCACCACCATGGCGCTTGCGCCCGCGCCAATGCTGTAGGCCGGGTCGGCGCTCAGCGTCGCGAGCACCGTTTCTGCCCCTTCAACCAACAGATCGTCCACCGGCGTCACGACGATCGTCGCGCTGGCCTGCCCGGCCGGGATGGTCACGCTGCCCGAAAGCCCGTTATAGTCGGCGCCGGCGCTGGCGCTGCCGCCGCTGCTGTAGTGAACAACCAGCGCTGTGGCGGTGCTGCCGGAGCGGGTAAGCGTAAATGTCCCGGTGTCGAGGCCGACTTCGGCCGCGCCGCCGTCGCTGGCGCTAATGCTGACCGTTGGGCGGGCGACGTCGTTGTCGGAAATTGTCAGCATGGCGCTAGCGGTCGCGCCCAGCGATGCATTAGTGGGGCCGCTTAGGGCGATATGAAGCGTCTCATCCTGCTCGGCCAGGCTGTCGTCGGCAATCGAGATGTTAAAGCTCTTGCTCGTCTGGCCGGGGGCGAAGGTCAGCGTGCCGCTCGCCGTGGTGTAATCGCTGCCCGCTCCCGCCGTCCCATCGCTGGTCGCGTATGTCACCATCACCGTCCGCCCCGATGCGGCGCTCAAGTTGATGGCAATCGTGGTGCTGCCGGCGCCCTCGCTCACACTGAGGCTCGCACTGGCGAGTTGAACGCTTGGCTGCGGATCGTCGTCCAGAATCGTGCGGATCGAGGTGGCCTGCGCGCCAAGTGTTGCGTTAGTCGGGCTGCTGAGTGTCAGATTGATGATCTCATCCGGCTCATCAAGATTGTCGTCGATCAGTGGAACGTTGAAGGTCGTGCTGGTCTCGCCGGGTTTGAAGGTCAGTGTGCCGCTCGCCGTGGTGTAGTCGGCGCCGGCGACTGCCGTGCCATCGCTGGTAGTGTAAACCACGGAAATCGGCTGGCTGGCCGCATTGCTCAGCAGCACGGTGACGACCGCCGGGCCGCCGTTCTCCGGCAGGTTAAAGTTAGCGCTCTTGAACTGAATATTCGGCTGATCGTCGTCGACGATCGTGATTGTGGCGCTCGATGGGGTCGCCAGTGGCGCGCCATGCGGGTTGCTGAGTGTGAAGCTGAAGGTCTCGGCGCTTTCACCGACATTATCATTGGCGATCGGCACGTTGATCGTCTTACTGGTCTGGCCGGGGTTGAATGTGATCGTGCCGTTCTTGGCAGTGTAGTCGCTGCCGGCGGTCGCGCTGCCATTGCCGGTGGCGTAATCGATCGTGATTGCCTGACCCGACGCGGCGGCGAGCTGCACGGTGAGCGCCACAGCGCCGGCGCTCTCGCCAATACTGTAGGCGCTGCCGCTCAGTGTGATCGCGTTGAGAGAAAATGTACGGCTGGTCGCCACGCCGCGGGCCGCGAAGGGGTTACGGGTCTGCTCGTTGACCTGGACATTGATTGTATAATCGCCCTTTGGCGCGCCGGCGCTATTCCACACTCCCGACGACCAGGGCCATGCGGTGTCGACCGATTGGTAGACGACCTGGTTATTCGGGTCATACAGCGTATAGGCGATCGACGCGATCGGCAGCGCGGCGTCGAACGAGACGTCGAAGCTGATCTGGCCTTCGGCCGGCGACGGCGAGGTCGTGATATCGAAGATCTGCGGCGGCGATGGAATCGAGTTTGGGTCGCTGGGGTTGCTCACATAGTAAAAGCAGCATGGGTCGGTCTGCCCGATCGCCCAGGTGCCGTTCGGGTCTTGCAGCTCTTCGCCGTTGGAGAAGCCATCGCCATCCGAGTCCTTGTTGGCCAGCTCGAGCGTCCAGGTTTTCGTCGGCACGTTGTTCAGGAAGTCGAGCTTCATTTGGGTGTTCGCCGATTTCGGGGCTGGGTCGGGCAGATGGCAGGTGTTGCAGGAGAACACGCTGCCGTTGGGCACCTTGCCGGGCGAGGCCGGCAGTGCCGAAGCGGTGTGAATGCTGAACAGGTACGAAGCGCCGATCAGCGCCGCCAGGATGACCAATTTATTTCGCAGAACGCGCAGCAGAACGTCTCGGGCGGTCTGTAGCAGTGCCATCGCATCCCTCCTGCGGAACGTAGCTAAATGCATAAAGGCCAGTTGCCGAGTGAGTAACAATACTATACGCCACAATACGCAGCGCATCAATGAGGCGAGTTGGCCGCGAGTTGCCGGTTTGTGATCCAGAAGCGATCGATTGCTCGTAGCGATAAATGGATTGGGTAAGCCGCAGAAATCACAGAGATACATACAATCAGCGCGATGGCATATGCTACTCTCATCGCTGAGTCTGCTACAATAGCGCTTGTACGGGAACATCGCCCAAGTAGCTTTCGAGAAGCGGTATGGCGAAGCTGACGAAAGCTAAGGTGAATACGATTAAGGCACTCCTTGATGTGCATGGCGAACTGCGAAAGGCTGCAGCATATGACGAAACTGGACTGGCAAGCCTGGCACCGTCCCTACGACGATCCTGACTCACCATTATCGCGGCGCCTACATGTGGTGCAAGAACTGGTGCGCGCCGTGCTCGACCAAGCGGCGCCCGGTTCGATCACCGCGATAAGTATCTGCGCCGGGGAGGGGCGCGATCTGCTTGGGGTTCTCGCCGATCACCCGCGCTCCGCCGACGTGGCGGCGCGTCTGGTCGAGCTCGATCCACGGAACGCCGAAGCGGCCAGAGAAACGGCTGGGAGGGCGGGCCTCGGTGGCGTGGAAGTTGTTACAGGCGATGCCTCGATCTCGAATGCGTACGACGGTGCCATCCCGGCCGACCTCGTGTTGGTCTGCGGGGTCTTCGGGAACATCTCGGATCGCGACGTGGCGCACACGATCGCGCACCTTCCGATGCTGTGCGCGCCGGGCGCAACGGTGATCTGGACACGGCACCGCAAACCGCCGAACCTCACGATCAAGATTCGGCAGTGGTTCGCCAAGCACCGCTTCGAAGAGATTGCCTTCGTTAGCCCTGCGAATACCTGGGGCGTGGGCGCGCATCGCTTCGCGGGTTCGCACTTGCCCTTCACGCCAGATATCAAGCTGTTCACATTTCTTGAGCGATGAGCCGATCGCCATGCGATTGCGGGAGCCGCCCAACTGGGCGGCTGGAACCCGAATTGTCGCGGCACGGATTATGCTCGACTCTTAGTCGAACATATGGTCTATTAGGGACTCACTTACAAAACACGGATTTTTCTTGTTCGTATCGAACGTTTTTCGTTCTACGAACGAAAAACGTTCGATACGAAAGATTTTTAATCCGTGGTGGTCCAATGTTTGGGCCCAGTGCGTGTACCCTATGAATGAGGAGAGCATCATGAGCAATGCCAAGCAAAAACATAACGATCAAGCCGCCACTATCGATGACGAGCGCAGCGAGGATCTGCACGACTCGCCAATGATGACGCATCTGCTGGATGCGCTTGAAGCCGGCACCGACATCGGCCACTACGGCCGGCTGACTTTCGCGATGATCGCGCGGCATTTCCTGGAAGAGAGCGATCTGGTGCGCCTGCTCAGCCGCCAGCCCGATTACGACAAAGCGCAGGCGCGCGTGCTACTGGCCCAGGTGCGAGCTCGCGATTACAACCCGCCCAAGCGCGAACGCATCCTCGAATGGCAGGCCCAGCAGGACTTCCCGATCTGCCCAACGCCCGACGACCCAAGCAGTTGCAATGTATACCGCGAGCTGCGTTTCCCGCAGAGCGTTTACGATCACATCGGCGAATTCTGGGAAGAGCAGGTTGAAACCCGCGAAGTCGGGGCCGAGAATAGCTAGAGCGCCGGTAGAGTATTCATTATGATCCACGAACGGACACCAAGATACCTGAAATAATGCGACTTTTCGTGTCCGTGCGTGTGACCCTTCGACAAGCTCAGGGCAGGCTTCGTGGATTCTCTACCGACGTTCTCGCAGTCCCAGGATGACCCGCCCCATCCCAACTGCCTGCTGGCCATGCAACACGACGACGCCAAACAGCAAGTTGCGTAATGCCGCCTCGGCAGCGCCGAAGTTGATCACCCCGGCCCACCGCAGTGCAGATCGCGCGATATTCATCCACAGTTGGGGTGCGTTCGACCAAAACGTAATCGATGCCCGGCTGGATCTAGACTGTACTGGCGGTCAGGGTGTGGCGGTCGGCGGTTCGGGTGTGGCGGTCGGCGGTTCGGGTGTGGCGGTCGGCGGTTCGGGTGTGGCGGTCGGC
>WNGB01000752.1_pt1 | contig 96096 bp, 85 predicted proteins | sample 5400681 | NCBI WGS metagenome assembly WNGB01 (sample SAMN13153367, study PRJNA577476) | soil metagenome | isolation source: 115 cm soil or saprolite under grassland replicate 2 | place: USA:California | collected 2016-06-15 | reverse complement strand
GCACCACATCGAGCGCCGCGCCTGTCACGCCCGTGGCTGCAAGATCCGCCTCCCGCAGGGAGGTCAGCACCGTCACGGCCGCGATCTGTGTCTCGGGCGCAGCGTTCACCGCCGCTTGGATCATGGCCCTGCCACCCGCAGCGTGAACAGTGAGCAGCGCGGGGCGCAGCCGTGCCACCACGCGAGCGGCGCTGGCCACGGTCGCCGGAATGTCGTGGAGCTTGAGGTCGAGGAAGACCTGTACCTGGCTCGCTCCCCGCACCGATGCCAGCACACCGGGCCCGTAACGCAGGTACAGCTCAAGCCCGACCTTGACGGTGCTCACGTGTGGCGTGACCTGGCTTGCCCACCGCGCCGCGGTCTCCAGGTCCGGTGCGTCGAGTGCCACGGCGATCGGCGCCGGCGGGATACTCATATGGCCTCCGTCATGGCTTTCTGTGGCCCCGCAATAACACGGATCCGGCTGGCTCATGCGCGAGGCCGACGACGTCCCGCATCCGCCCGGCGCCGCGCGCCGCCAGTTCCTCCTCCAGCTCGCGCAGAATACGTGGGCAAGCCGAGGGATCGTGAAAGATTGCCGTCCCCACGCTGACCACGTCGGCGCCGGCGAGGATGAGCTCAAGCGCATCCCTGCCTGTGCGCACCCCTCCCATCCCGATGATTGGGACGTCAGGCAAGGCCGCACGGACCTGCCAGATGCACCTGACAGCCACCGGCCGGATCGCAGGGCCGGACAAACCGCCCGTGATGCCTGCCAGGACCGGCCGCATAGTGTCGGGGTCGATCGCCATGCCGAGCAACGTATTGATCATCGCGAGGCCGTCGGCGCCTGCCGTAACACATGAGCGAGCCACGGCCACAATATCGGTCACGTCCGGTGACAGCTTCGCGAACACCGGAATGTCGTACCTGGCGTTCGCGCGGACGTCGGCCATGACGGCTGCCGCCGCATCCGGGTCGCATGCGAACACCTTTCCCCTGTCCTCGACATTCGGGCAGGAGATGTTGACCTCGATGGCGGTGACACCCGGCGCTTCCGACAGCCGCTTGGCGAGCTCCGCATACTCGTCGACGCTCCCGCCAGCGATCGATACCACGGCGCGGGCGCCGCGGGACAGCAGCCAGGGCAGGTCGCGCTGCAAAAACGCATCAATGCCCGGGCCCTGAAGGCCGATCGAGTTGAGCATGCCGCTGTCAGTCTCCACCATCCGTGGCGTCGGGCGGCCGGCCCGTGGTTCCAGCATGACCGACTTGGTTACGACTCCGCCGATCTTCGACACGTCGAAGAACTGCGAAAGCTCGCGGCCTGACGCGGCGCAGCCTGAGGCGGTGAGGATGGGATTCGGCAACTCGACGTGGCCAAGCCTCGCGCGCATGTCAACCTCAACCAGCCGCTTGTCAACCACCACTGCCCGCCTCCAGCGGTTCATGACCCGGGTGCGCGGCGCCACCGGTACTGGGCCGCCATCCAGGGGCGCCCAGCGCGTCGAAGGGGATCATGCCCACGTCTTCCCAGCGGACCTGGTCTCCACGGAATACCGGCCCATCCACGCAGGACCGCACCATGCGCGTGATGCCGTCACTGCCCCGCACCGGCAGCACACAGGTCATGCATACCCCGATGCCGCAAGCCATCGCCTCCTCAACCGAGGCAAGCACCGGGATGTCGTACTTCCCTGCCGTGGCGGTGACCTCCCGCAGCATCGGCATCGGCCCGCACGCGTAGATGACATCGGTCCGTGCCTCGTGGATGATCTGGCTGAGCATGTCGGTGACCACGCCGCGCACGCCGAGCGAGCCGTCTTCTGTAGTGATCACAGCGGTCTCGCCGGTCCGCCGCGCGGTTAGGGCGCCGAACACCCGGTCCGCGCTTGCCGCGCCGATGAGAAAATCGACGCGACAGCCGCGCGCACGCAGCCTGGCGGCCAGGCCGAACAGCGGCGAGCTGCCATAGCCGCCGCCAATCAGCAGGCAGTTCACCGCCTCGCGGGGAATGGGGAATGGGCGGCCGAGCGGGCCTGCGACGTCGAGCGTGTCCCTGGTACGGCGTCGCGCGAGCCATTGCGTTCCTCTGCCGACGACGGCGAACACGAACTCGACCGTTCCGCCGTGGTCCGGTCGCACGTCGTGGATGGAGAACGCGCGGCGCATCAGCATGGCGGTGTGCAGGCCCCCGACCGCGACCGCCACAAACTGACCGGGGCGGAAGTGCTCGGCAATAGGAGGGGCGACGACGGTCATCGCGTGATACGCGTCGACCCGGCGGACCGTCAGTACGGTCCCGCGCACCTGGACAGGTGCCACGCCAGCCCCCTCAGCTGCCCGCGCCATGGTTGCCCTCGGGATCCCCCCGGGCCGCTCCGGTGCCCGGCCCAGGAGCCGCTCCGGTGCCCGCCCCAGGAGCCGCTCCGGTGCCCGCCAAGCCGCCGGCCAAGGCACCCACCCCCGTACCGGAACCGCTGCCGGAACCGGTGCCGGAACCGGTGCCGGAACCGGTGCCAGCACCGGAGCCGGAACTGGCTCTTATCTGCCTGGCGTGCTCCTGCAGGGACCGGACACCGACCTCTCCCCGCGCGATCGCCTCGATTCCCTGCACGGCGGCGGCCAGGCCGGCCGCGGTCGTCACGCAGGGGATCCCGCGGCGAACCGCGGCGGTCCTGATCTCGTAGCCATCCACGCGGGGACGAGATTGGCCCGGGCTGCCGAACGGCGTGTTCACGATGAGGTCAACCTCGCCAGCCAGGATCCGCGTCACGATCGTCGGCTCGCCGTCTGGTCCCTGGCCGTCGCTATGTTTACGCACGATCGTGGCACGCACGCCGTTGCGGCGCAGCACCTCCCCGGTTCCTTCGGTGGCGAGTATCTCGAACCCCAGATCCGCGAGCCGCTTCACGGGGAAGATCATGGACCGCTTGTCTGTGTTGGCCACGGAAACGAACGCACGGCCCTTCACCGGCAACGCACCCCCGTACGCCGCGGCCTGCGACTTCGCATACGCGGTGCCGAAGATCTCGTCGATGCCCATCACCTCGCCGGTGGAGCGCATCTCCGGGCCGAGGAGCGAGTCGACGCCGCGCCCAGCCGCGTCGCGGAAGCGGTTGAAGGGCAAGACCGCCTCCTTCACCGCGATCGGAGCGTCGAGTGGCAGGGAACCGCCATCCCCCGACGTCGGCAGCATGCCGGAGGCGCGCAGCTCAGCGATCGTCGCACCGAGCATGACCCGCGCCGCCGCCTTGGCCAGCGGGACCGCGGTGGCCTTGGAGACGAACGGCACCGTACGCGACGCCCGCGGGTTGGCCTCAAGAACGTACATGACGCCTGCGGCCAGCGCGTACTGCACGTTGAGCAGGCCACGGACCCCTACGCCGCGCGCGATGGCGACAGTGGCCGCCCGGACCCGGGCCATGTCTTCGCGACCGAGCGTGATCGGTGGCAGCGCGCATGCCGAATCACCAGAGTGGATGCCGGCCTCCTCGATGTGTTCCATGACCCCACCGAGGTACAGCTCCTCGCCGTCGAACAGCGCGTCCACGTCCAGCTCGATGGCATCGTCGAGGAACTTGTCCACAAGCACGGGATGCTCCGGGCTGATCTGGGTCGCGCGGGAAATGTAGGCCGCCAGCGTCGCGTCATCGTAAACGATCTCCATACCGCGCCCACCGAGCACGTAGGAGGGCCGGACGAGCACCGGGTAACCAATCTCGTCCGCGTGCTCCTTTGCCTCGGCATAGGAGAACGCCGTGCCATGGCGCGGCGCGAGCAGGCCCGCGGTAGCGAGCAGCCGGCCAAAGGCCCCGCGGTGCTCGGCCTTGTGAATCGCTTCCGGGCTGGTGCCCGCCACCGGCACCCCCGCATCAGCGAGGGCGCTGGCCAGGCTGAGCGGCGTCTGGCCGCCGAGCTGCACAATAACCCCGGCAACAGGCCCGGACGCCAGCTCGGCGTGGATCACCTCAAGCACGTCCTCGAGCGTCAGTGGCTCGAAGTACAGCCGGTTCGACGTGTCGTAGTCGGTGGACACCGTTTCCGGGTTGCAGTTGACCATCACGGTCTCGTATCCCGCCTGCGCCAGCGCGAACGAGGCGTGCACGCAGGCGTAGTCGAACTCGATGCCCTGCCCAATGCGGTTCGGGCCGCTACCGAGGATGATCACCTTGGCCGTCGTACCCGCGGGGACCTCGCTCTGTTCGTCGTAGGTCGAGTACAGGTATGGCGTGCGGGCGGCGAACTCGGCTGCGCAGGTGTCAACCGCGTGGTAGACGGGCCGGATCCGTAGGGCATGGCGCAGCTCACGAACGACGGCCTCGGGCAGTTTGCGCAGCTGGCCGATCTGCGCATCGGCGAAGCCGAGCCGCTTCGCGGCCAGGAGCCGCTCGGCGGTCAGCGCGTCGGCCCGCGTGAGCCGTTCGGCCTCCTCTTCGATCGCTACGATCTGATCAAGAAACCACGGGTCTATTCCTGTCGCCGAATGCAGCTCGGTCACGCTCGCACCTGCCCGCAGCGCCTGGTGCACGGTCACCAGCAGCCCGTCGTGCGGAGTCCTGCAGCGTTCTAGCAGGCGAGCGGCATCGCCCGGGACACCCGCCCAGGACAGCGGCGACTCGGGCCGCTCAAGCGATCTGAGCGCCTTCTGTAGGGCTTCAGGGAACGACCGGCCGATCGCCATCGCCTCCCCCACCGACTTCATATGGGTGGTGAGTGCCGGGTCGGCGCCGGGGAACTTCTCGAACGCGAACCGCGGCACCTTAACCACCACGTAGTCCAGGCTCGGCTCGAAGCTGGCCGGGGTCTCGCCGGTGATGTCGTTGCGGATCTCGTCGAGCGTGTAACCGATGGCGAGCTTCGCCGCGATCTTTGCGATGGGGAAGCCGGTGGCCTTGGAGGCGAGCGCCGAGGAACGCGACACCCGCGGGTTCATCTCGATCACGACCATGCGGCCCGTCCGCGGGTTCACCGCGAACTGGATGTTGCAGCCGCCCGTGTCCACGCCCGCCGTCCGGATCACCGCGATCGCGGTGTCGCGCATGCGCTGGTATTCACGGTCGGTGAGGGTCATGGCTGGCGCGACGGTGACCGAGTCGCCAGTGTGCACGCCCATCGGGTCGATGTTCTCGATGGAGCAAACCACGACCGCGTTATCGTGCCGGTCGCGCATCAGCTCGAGCTCAAACTCCTTCCAGCCGACGACGGATTCCTCGAGCAGCACCTCGGTGACGGGGCTCGCGTCCAGCCCGGCACCCGCGATAAGGCGCACCTCCTCCGCGGTGGCAGCCACCCCGGACCCGGACCCGCCGAGGGTGAACGATGGTCGTACTACCACCGGATAGCCGAGGTCTGCCGCGGCCTGGAGGCATTCGTCGAGGTCATGACAGATCCGGCTGTTGGGCACCTCGCCGCCGAGACCGGTGACGATCTGCTTGAACCTGGCCCGGTCCTCACCGGCCCTTATCGCGTCGATGTTGGCGCCGATCAGCTCCACCCCGTACTCGCGCAGCACGCCAGAATCGTGCAGCGCGACCGCGGCGTTGAGCGCCGTCTGGCCGCCGAGCGTGGGGAGCATCGCGTCGGGCCGCTCCCGTTCGATCACCTTGGCGATGACCTCAGGGGTGACAGGCTCCACGTAGGTCGCGTCGGCGAACTCGGGGTCGGTCATGATCGTCGCTGGGTTGGAGTTAACCAGGCTGACCCTGATCCCCTCCTGCTTCAGAACCCGGCAAGCCTGCGTGCCGGAGTAGTCAAACTCGCACGCCTGCCCGATCACGATGGGGCCGGAGCCGATGACGAGGACGGAGCGCAGGTCCGGGCGGCGTGGCATCAGCGGCCACCGCCCATCAGCCCCGCCATCAGCTCGGCGAAGCGGTCGAACTCCCCGGCCGCGTCATGCGGCCCCGGGGCGGCCTCGGGGTGGTACTGCACGCTGAACGCCGGGCGCTGGGTCAGCCGTAGCCCTTCCACCACGCCGTCGTTCAGGCACACGTGGCTGACTTCGGCTGGGCCATATGGGGTGCCGAACGGCTGCGCTCCCAGCGGCACGCCCGCAACTGCGGAGCCACCCTCGGCCCCGCCGGTACTGTCGGTACTGTGGGGGCTTACGGTGCTTACGGTGCTGCCGGCGCTTACGGTGCTTACGGTGCTGCCGGCGCTTACGGTGCTTACGGTGCTGCCGGCGCTTACGGTGCTTTCGGTGTCGTCGGTGGGCGGGGGCAGTGCGACGGCAAAGCCGTGGTTGTGGCTTGTGATCTGAACGCGGCCGGTGGCCAGGTCCGTCACCGGCTGGTTCACCCCGCGATGTCCGAACCGGAGCTTATATGTGGCGAGCCCGAGGGCACGGCCGAGGATCTGGCTGCCGAGGCAGATCCCGAACAGTGGAACCCCTTGCTCCAGCACGCCGCGCATCGCCTCGACGGCATAATCGCAGGCAGCCGGATCACCGGGCCCGTTGCTGAAGAAGACCCCGTCCGGCTGGACTGCCATGATCTGCGCGGCTGTGACCGTCGCGGGAAGCACATGCACCTCGCAGCCCCGTTCGGCCAGCATGCGTGGCGTCATGCGCTTGATACCGAGGTCCACGGCGGCGACACGCAACCTGGTGGCGGTCCCGTGCGGCGGCCGCACGACATACGGCTCCCGCGTGGACACCTCGCGGGCCAGGTCGGCGCCCGTCATGGCCGGGCTGGCGAGGACTCTTTCGAGCAGCCGGTCCGGCTGAGCCACGTCGGCGGGGTCGGTGGAGATCGCCGCCCGCATTGCTCCCTTGTCGCGCAGGTGCCTGGTGAGGGCGCGGGTCCCGGCGATCGCGATTCCCGTGACGCCCTGGGCCTTAAGTTCGTCGTCCAGCCCGCGCAGCGCGCGCCAACTGGAGGTGATGCGCGCGGGCTCACGCACCACGTAGCCTGCCACCCAGATGCGCCGTGACTCATGATCGTCGTCGTTGATTCCGGTATTGCCGATGTGCGGGGCGGTCATCGCCACGATCTGGCGGTGATACGAGGGGTCGGTGAGAGTCTCCTGGTAACCGGTCATACCGGTGTTGAAGACCATCTCACCGAACGACGTTTCCGCAGGCCGCACCGCGCCGAACGCGGTGCCGAGCGTCACTCGCCCGTCCTCAAGAACCAGGACCGCAGCCGGGGCGTTCACAGTTCCGCCTCCGTCGGCGGTCCCGCCGCCGGTGGTCCCGCTTCCGCAGGCGGTCCCGCCGCCGGTGGTCCCGCTTCCGCAGGTGGTCTCGCTTCCGCAGGTGGTCTCGCTTCCGCAGGTGGTCTCGCTTCCGCAGGTGGTCTCGCTTCCGCAGGCCCGTTCCATGATCGTCGTGATTTTTGGGCCGTAATTGCCGCAAAATCACCACGATCATGATTTTGTCCGACGCGCCTCACGTCAGCTTCCCGTCGAGAACAGTCGGACGACCGCGCAAGAAGGTCGCGACCACCCGACCGGGGAGGGTCATGCCCGCGTAGGGGGTGTTGCGGCTCCTCGACGGTGATCCGGACGGGTCCACGGTCTCGCGCACCGCCGGGTCATAAAGCGTGACGCACGCCGGGGCGCCCGCGCGCAGTGGCTTGCCATGGCCGGCGAGCCGACCGATCCGGGCGGGGCGTGCCGACATCCGGTCGGCAACATCAGCCCAGTCGACCAATCCGGTGTCCACCATGGCGTGCTGGACGACCCGCAGCGCCGTCTCGAGGCCGGTCATCCCGAACGCCGCCGCGGGCCACTCTGTCTCCTTGTCCTCCGCGGGGTGCGGGGCGTGGTCGGTCGCGACGCAATCGATGGTCCCATCGGCGAGCGCGGCGCGCATCGCCGCCACATCCGCGGCGGTGCGCAGCGGCGGGTTCACCTTGTAGACAGGGTCGTAGCTGGCCACCAGATCGTCGGTGAGCAGCAGGTGGTGCGGCGTAACCTCGGCGGTTACCCGCCAGCCTTTGCTCTTGGCCCAGCGAATGATCTCCACTGAACCTGCGGTGGATATGTGGCAGATGTGCAGCCGTGAGTCCACGTGCGCGGCGAGCAGGCAATCGCGGGCTATCACCGCCTCCTCCGCGACCGCCGGCCAGCCCGTCAGGCCCAGCCGACCGGACACCTCGCCCTCGTTCATCTGCGCGCCGACGGTAAGCCTCGGTTCCTGCGCGTGCTGCGCGATGACGCCGCCGAATGCCTTGACGTACTCAAGCGCGCGGCGCATCATCACCGCGTCGCAGACGCAGCGGCCGTCATCGGAGAACATCCGGACCCTAGCCGCCGAGTCGGCCATCGCGCCAAGCTCGGCCAGCTGCGCGCCGGCCAAGCCGACCGTGACCGCGCCAACCGGGTACACGTCACAGTGACCGGCCTCGCGCCCAAGCCGCCACACCTGCTCCACCACCCCGGCGGTGTCGGCCACCGGTTCGGTATTGGCCATGGCGTGCACAGCGGTGTAGCCGCCGAGGGCGGCAGCGGCGGTGCCGGTAGCCACGGTCTCCGCATCCTCGCGGCCTGGCTCACGCAGGTGCGTATGCAGGTCCACCAGGCCGGGCAGGGCGATCAGGCCATCCGCGTCGATCACGTCGGCGCGGTGCGCGCTCAGCTGCTGACCCACCTCGGCGATCACGCCGTCGCGCAGCAGCAGGCTGCCGGGCTCGCGGCCGACCAGGCGGGCACCCTTGATCAGCCACGCCGCGGGATGGCCCTGTTGGGCGGTCACGTCGGCACCTCCATCCCACCGAGCAGCAGGTACAGCACGGCCATGCGCACGCTGACGCCGTTGGCGACCTGCTCCACCACGGTCGACCGGGGCGCGTCCGCGACGCCGGCAGCGATTTCGACCCCCCGATTCATCGGCCCCGGATGCATCACGATGGCGTGCTCGGGCAGCTGTGCCATCCGGCTAGCGTCGAGCCCGTACCTGCGGCTGTACTCCCGCACGCTCGGGAAGTAAGCCGCGTTCATCCGCTCCTGCTGCAAGCGCAGCATCATGATCGCGTCACTCTTCGGCACGATCGCATCCAGGTCGTAGCTGACGGCACAGGGCCAGGCGTCCACGGCGACCGGCAGCAGGGTTGGCGGGCCAACGAGCGTGACGTCGGCACCGAGGGTATGCAGCAACGCCACGTTGGATCGCGCGACCCGGCTGTGCAGCACATCGCCCACGATGGTGACCCGCAGCCCGTCTAGCCTGCCAAGGCGCCGCCGAATGGTGAACGCGTCGAGCAGCGCCTGGGTGGGATGCTCGTGTGTGCCGTCCCCAGCATTGATCACGCTGCCATGCACCCAGCCGGCTAGCCGGTGCGGCGCGCCAGAAGCCCAGTGCCTGATGATCACGCCGTCGGCGCCCATCGCCTCCAGCGTCTGTGCGGTGTCTTTGAGGCTCTCCCCCTTGGTGACGCTAGAGCCCTTCGCGGAAAAGTTGATCACATCGGCAGAAAGCCGCTTGGCTGCCGCCTCGAAGGAGATCCGCGTTCTTGTCGAATCCTCGTAGAAGAGGTTGACGACGGTCCGGCCGCGCAGCGTGGGCAGCTTCTTGATCGGCCGGTCTGCCATCCGAGCGAGTTCGTCAGCCGTATCGAGAATCAGCAGCGCGTCATCCCTGGTCAGGTCCGCCGCGGAAATCAAGTGACGGTTCATGCGCCATCAGCCCGCATCGCCCCGCCAGCAAGCGGATTTCGTCCGGAGCCCTTTCGCCGCCGATCGCCTGCCGCATGCTGCCTGAGAACTACGAGATCGCTGCCATCGGTCTCGCGCAACAGCACACGGACAATCTCGTGCTGCGACGTCGGCAGGTTCTTTCCCACGTAGTCGGCGCGGATCGGAAGCTCGCGGTGACCGCGATCAACGAGAATGGCAAGCTGGACGCCGCGCGGGCGCCCGATTTCGTTCAGCGCGTCAAGCGCCGCCCGGACCGTCCGGCCCGAATAGAGCACGTCATCGACGAGCACGACCGTCCTGCCCTCGATGCCGTCGGTGGGGACCTCCGTGCGGCCGAGGGCGCGAGCTGGCTTTAGCCGTAGGTCATCGCGGTACATCGTTATGTCGAGAGATCCCCATGGCACCGGATGGCCTTCGACGTCGGCGATGCGGTCAGCCAGGCGGTGCGCGAGCGGCACGCCCCGGGTCGGGATCCCGAGGAGAATGACATTGCCGGCGCCTTTGGTGCGCTCGATGATTTCGTGGGCGATTCTCGTCAGCGCGCGCCCGATGTCGGTGGCATCAAGTACGGTCTTGCCCGACCCATGGTTTGCGAGTTGATCAGTGGGCCCCGCGCTTGCGGATCTGTCCCGGCTTGCGGATCTGTCCCGGCCGGCGGGCCCGGCCGCGCCTTGGGGAACACCAGATGAACGTTTCACGAATGGACCTCCTTTCCCGCCTCTCCGGACGGGGCTTAAAGGACGTCTGTCGAACTTACGGTACCAGGAGTGATCTCTCTGCAGTGCTTGGGCACGCCCAACGCGCTCAGAAGGGATCCACTTCACCTGTAGTGATATACATCACATTTTGTATTGATACGGCACGTTAGGGCACCCTCCCCGCTGCGGGCGGGCGGCGAGGTAGACCACAGCTTTTTCCTGCGCTCCAAGCCGTATGCCGACTTTGCGTGATGCTCGGGCATGCGAGCCGGCCAGGTTGTGCGGTAGTGGCCGATGCGCGAAGGTTCACCCAGTTTTTGCCGTTCGGCTTGACCTGGGCCCGCTCGCGGCTTACTGTCACTGTCCGTAACCATTACCGTAAGTGACGAGTGGCCGGGGGGCCGAGAACATGCCATCTGAGTACGCAAAGGCACTCGGCGCGCGCCTGCGCGCCATCCGTACCCAGCAGGGCCTATCCCTGCACGGCGTCGAGGAGAAGTCCCGCGGCCGCTGGAAGGCGGTCGTGGTCGGTTCGTACGAACGCGGCGACCGCTCCGTGACCGTGCAGAAGCTGGCTGAGCTGGCGGAATTCTATGGTGTCCCGGTTTCCGAGCTGCTGCCTGGCGACGCCGCACCAGCACCGCTCGCGCCCTCGCCGAAACTTGTGATCGACCTTGAGCGCATGAGCGACCTGCCGAAGGACAAGGCAGGTCCTCTTGCCCGCTATGTGGCGACAATCCAGAGCCAGCGCGGCGACTACAACGGCAAGGTTCTCTCCATCCGCCAGGAGGACCTGCGCTCCCTCGCTGTCATCTACGACAAGTCACCCACGGACCTCACCGAGGAGCTCATCACCTGGGGCGTGCTAGACGCCGAGGCGCGGCGGGCAGTCGAAACGTTCTGAGCGGACCGGGCGGCTTCGTCGCCGACCACACCGGCCCGCCACCAGCCGTTGCGGCCCGCCACCAGCCGACCCAGCCGACAGGCCACTAGGCGGCGAGGACACCCAGGGCCTCCTCCACGAGCCCGAGAAATGTCTCCGAATCACGAAGCAAGTCATCTGCTTCCCTCGCAGTGACCGCCCGCGGCAAGCCTGCCTCCGCCGCCGCCCGTTTGGCCGCGCCCGCAGCGAAGAATGCTGCCCACTCGGCCAGGGCGGGCGCCACGCGCGGCAGAAGCTCCCAAACGCTGCGCGGCCCACGGCGCCTCGTTCCGCTACCAGGCTGAGCGCGTGCCGACACGACGGCAGCCGCCGCGCGTAGGGCAGCGAGGTGGGCTGCCACATACCGGGCCGCTGGCGAGGGCTCCAACGCCGCGGCCACAAGCCCGTGACGAGCTGACTCGAGCAGCGCCATGATCGACGGAGCCACGCGCGGCCGTTCGGCGCATCCCGTTGCGGTCACTGCATTCATCGCTGCTACCTCCTTGCGGTCTGCGGAGCGGTGGCCAGGCGAAGCGCTTCCCCTCGCCCCGCCTGGCCGACGCACGGCGGCCGGGGGTCTGGGAGGCTGCCGCGCGGTTCCGCTGCATCCATTCGAACACGAGTTCGATGGCATGTCCAGCCAATTCCCGGACACGTGTTCGAGGCTACTCAGGGGGTCTGACATTTCCTGCGGCGCGTGCTTGCCGTGGCTGATACGTCCAGTCCCGGGCCTAACGTGCACAAGTGCCATGGCCGCTCTTCATGATCTCAGTGTCAGGCCAGGTGCTGGCCCGGCGAGGCTGGTTCCGCCGCCGGAGGACCCATTCATGATCAGCAGCCTTGGCGGGCCCGCTTGACCGCGACTTGTTCATGGCGGCCCGGGCAGCAGCCCAAGCGCCGGGCCAGCGCTCACCCGAGCATCCGGCCAGCGCTCGCACTGCGCCCGCCAATGGCCCCGAAGCGCCAAACCGTGACATTCACATCTCGATTCTCGGGATGGAGGGTCTTGGGATCTGATGTCATGACCTCTGGGTGTGTGCGAAGCCGCGGCACCGATGTGCCGTGCAGGAGGGCAGACGCACGTGACCGGGCAAGCGGGCAGCGTTCTTGGCGGCCGTTACCTTCTCGCAGAGCCGATCGGGCGGGGCGGGATGGGCACCGTTTGGCGGGCGACGGATCTCGTGCTGGCCCGCGAGGTCGCCGTCAAGGTACTCACCCTTCGGTTCCAGGACGATCCCGGCGGTAGCGAACGTTTCCGGCGGGAGGCGCGAATTCTCGCGCGCCTCTCCCATCCCCGCCTCGGTGGTGTACACGACTACGGGGAGGACGACGGCCGCGCCTACACCGTCATGGAGTTCCTGACCGGCGAGACGCTGCAGCGGCGGCTGGCACGGCCGGACAGGATTCCACCGGCCGAGGCGGCAGAGATCGCCGCACAGGTGGCCGAGGGCCTGCACGCCGCGCACCAGGCTGGCGTCATTCACCGCGATGTCAAGCCGGCCAACATCATCCTGGCCGACCAGGGGGTAAAGCTGGTGGATTTCGGCATCGCCCTGGGTACTGGCGATGATCGCCTGACAGTCACGGGCACGCTCGTTGGTAGCGCCACCTACCTATCTCCCGAACGGGGTACCGGCAGCCCAGCCAGCCCCGCCTCCGACATCTATTCGCTCGGCGCGGTCCTCTACCAGATGCTGGCCGGGAGGCCGCCATTCACAGCCACGGATCCGGTCGAACTCGTATCCGCCCATTCGGTGGATCCGGTTCCGCCCCTTCCTGCCGACGTGCCTGACGGTCTCGCGCAGTGGTGCATCCGGGCGATGGCGAAGGATCCGATGGCCCGCCCTAGGCCGGCTCTTGTCTTTGCGGGGAGGCTCCGCGAGTCAACCAGCCGGGGTCGGCACGCTGCCGTCGGAGGCGCCGCACGGCCAGCCGCCCGGCACATGGCGCCTCCCGCGCAACCGCGACCGGAGGGTGCGACGTGGGCGGCCAGCGTGGCCGATGTAGCCACGTGGCGAGCCGGGGTACCGGCACCAGAAAGTGCGCGGCCGACAGGCCGCGAATCGGCGGACGGCAGTTGGCCGACGGGCCGCGAGCCGACAGGCCGCGAGCCGACGGACGGCAGTTGGCCACCGACCGCCACCTTACCGACGATCGCCAGCTTGCCGACGACGCCGGAACGACAAGCGCGGGGCGCGCGCTGGCGACGCTGGTGGCTCCCTGCCACGGCAGGTCTCATTACCGTGATCGCGGGGATCCTCGTCACCGGCCTCGTAGTTACCAGCGCACGGTCTGGGACGCCTCCGGCGCGCAGCCACGGCCAGCAAGCGGCTGAGCCATTGCCGTCCGGCAGTACCCTCCCCGCCGTCACATGGCTGATCACGGCCGGGCCGCAGCCGTCAGGGGCCCGTCGCCGCCGCCCCTGCTAGCCCCGTCCGGCACCACGGTCCGGCTGGCCGAGACGCTGCACAACCACGCGCAGCAGCCGCTGAGCGGCGCCACCTTTGGGCTGTCAGCGCCGCCCGGCTGGACAGCCACGCCCGAGAAGCCGACTAGCAGCGGCATCATCCGCGCGGGCGGCACGGCGACCGTGACCTGGCGCGTCGCGATCCCGGCCGCAGCGCACCCAGGACGGTACACGCTCGTGGCCACAGCCCATTGCACCGGATCAGGGCCGTGCTCCGCACCGGCGCTAGCGGGAAACGCGATCGTCCCTTACGCCTCGTTCAGCCGGGCGTTCAACAACGTCGGCGCCGCGCCGCAGGCGAACAGCGGCGTGGCCAACCTCGACGGAACTGGGCAGAGTTACTCCGCGGACGCTCTCGCCGCCGTTGGATACCTGCCGGGGGCGCAGGTGGCGCACGGCGGCATCTCCTTTGCTTGGCCTGCCGCACGGCCAGGCACACCGGACAACGTGACCGCCCAGGGTCAGACATTCCTGATCTCCGCCACCGGGCCATATCTCGCGTTCCTTGGTGCCTCCGACTTCGGTAGCAGCGGCGGCGATGGGATCATCTACTACACCGACGGTACCCAGCAGTCGTTCCGGCTGGTTATGGACGACTGGTGGACCACCGGGCCAAAAGGCGGCCAGGATGAGGTCGCGGTCACGGTCCCGCAGTTCAACGGCCCCCCAGGCCAACCGGCGCCAAGCGGGCCACCGGTCGCCGTTTACTTCGCGGCCATCTCGCTGCGGGCAGGCAAGACGGTGCAAGCCGTCACCCTGCCAACCGGTGCCGCCCCCGCGAACGGCACACCCTGCCTGCACCTCTTCGCGGTCGCGGTCGGCTGACCCGGCCGCTGACCCCGCCAGCGACCCGGCCGGTAACCCCCGCCCGTGATCCGGTCAATAATTCCCGGTCACGGCACCGCGCCGCGTGCCGTTCCTCGCCACGTCGGCTCAGGTGATCGTCTGTAGGCTGGCTCGTGTGGTTCCACAGATCGCGTGGCGCGAGCTCGACCGAACCGCTTTCGCCGGGGAGATTGAAGCGTGTCTCGGCGTCTACGCGGCAGCGATGGACCCACCCGCCGAACAGCTTCCCGGCAGGCGCGCCATCATGGAGCGACACGTCAGGTATCCGCGATTCCATTGCTTGGCGGCATCGACAGGAACACCGCCCGATCCGATCATTGCCTTCGCCTACGGATTCCACGGTCAGCGGGGTCAGTGGTGGCACGACCTCGTCGTGTCCGCCGTCACTGCCACAGTCGGCGGGAGGCTAGCCAGCTACTGGCTCGCCGACTCGTTCGAGGTTGGCGAGGTGCACGTGCATCCGACCTATCAAGCCCGCGGCATCGGCCGCCATATGCTGCTCGGGCTCACCGCCGGGCGCACCGAACGCACCGCGGTCCTGTCCACGCGCGATGCCGAATCCCCAGCGCGGCGCCTCTACCGCAAGCTTGGTTTCACCGATCTGCTCACCAACTTCAGCTTTCCGGGTGGCCCGGAACGCTACGCAGTCATGGGCGCGGAGCTGCCGCTTCGCTCGGGCTGACGCCGCGCCCGGTCCCGCAGGCCGAGCAACTGATAGATCTCCCGGGTGGCTGTTGATCTGTTGAGCGTGTAGAAATGCAGGCCCGGCACGCCCTCCGCAAGCAGGCGCTCGCACATACCGGCGGCGTACTCCACCCCAATTTCCCGAACCGCTGCCGCATCGTGCGCCGCCTGCTGCAGCCGGTCAGCAAGATCGGGGGGGAACTTGGCGCCGGACAGCACCACCGCACGTTCGATCATCCGGACATTCGTTATCGGCATAATGCCCGCGATGATCGGCACAGCGCAGCCGAGCGCGGCGACGGCGTCACGCAGCCGCAGGAAGTCCTCCACGTAGAAGAACATCTGGGTGATCGCAAAGTCGGCTCCTGCCCGGCATTTGCGGACGAGATGGGCCGTGTCGGTCTCCAAATCGGGTGAGCGGGGATGGCCTTCTGGGAAGGCGGCAACGCCGACACAAAAATCCCCTGACGCTTTGATAAGCCGAACGAGCTCCTCGGCGTAGCTCAGGCCCTCTGGGTGCGGCAGCCACTCGCCGTTCGGATCGCCGGGCGGGTCACCACGAAGTGCGAGCACGTTGCGGACGCCCTCGGCGGCGTAGGCGCCGATGACATGACGCAGTTCCCCCACCGAATGGTTGACGGCGGTGAAGTGCCCGACCGGGGTGAGTGTCGTCTCCGCGGCGATTCGGCCGGTAACCCGGACCGTCCGGTCCCTGGTCGAGCCGCCCGCGCCGTAGGTGACCGACACGAACGTCGGACGCAGTGCTTCGAGCTGGCGGATGGCCAGCCACAACTGCCGTTCGGCCTCCTCGCTCTTCGGCGGCATAAACTCAAAGGAGTAGGATTCGCCGCCAACGGCGAGCAGTTGGCGTATCGTCGCGGCGCGGCGAGTGTGCGCGAGCACCATGCGGCAAGACTAAACTGTGCCCGACCACAATGCCACCGGGTCCCAAACTGTGGCCAACCACAGCCGATCCAGCGAAGCGGCGAGAACTGGCGTGCCGACCTCTATAGCCCATGATCACCGAACCGCTCCGTGCGGGTTCAATGAGGCGGTGTAAGAAGAGCTAAAAAAGAGGCTAAACACGATCACTGATCTTGGAGATTTCAGCCTATTTAGCTGAGTCTCCGCGCTAGCGGAGCACGCCAACGTTCGACGGCCTGCACCTCACCTACACTCCAGGCGGCGTCGTGGACCAGCTCACCCGCGTTCAGCGAACCATCCTCGCCCACCTGAACATCCCGTTGCCATGGCCCGAAAGACCCGCCTGACCGCCAGGCCATGACATGTGATCACGCGGAGCACGGGCCCAGCCACCGGAGTCACCGTGGAAGATCTCACGCCCGGAAACTCAACTCCCTCCAGCGGCAAACCAGCAGGCCTGACCGCGAAGATACTGGCCAGCCGGGCGGCAGCGGCAGCGCTGTCGGGCCCGGCCGTCAGCCCCGCCCAGTGGATATACCGGAATTACGCTGTCGTTGCCACACCGGATAACGCAGCCAGCCCGGTGACCGTGGAACGCTGGGCCACTGCCGACAACGCCACGGCGGCCACGTACATCGGCGGCCAGCTGGAGATCGGCCCGTGGACATGGCCGGTCAGCCCCGCCGGCGAGACCATGAAATCGCCGATCACCCAGCCAGCGATCAGCTACGACTCCTTGAGCTCGCTGCCCAGCAAGCCGCGCGCCCTCGTCGCCCTCCTCGCCAAGACCCCCGTCACCAGAGCCCGGGCATGGCGCCCTGGGCACGCATTCGAGCTGATCGCCGAGCTGTTCCAGAGTTACGTCATGCCGCCGCAGCCGGCCGCACAGATGTACCACGCCCTCGGCGCGATCAATGGGGTGATGGCCGACGAACACGCCGTCGACGTTGCCGACCGGCATGGCGCCGGCTTCCAGCTGACAGGCACAGGCGGAAACCAGGAGATCATCATCAATCCGCGCACCTACCAGTTCACCGGATACCAGTTCCTCGGCGACGGCCGGGACATCCACGCGGAAGGCGCGTGGGGTATGGCCATCCTCCGCCTGGCGTTCGTCTCCGGACCAGGGGTACGCCCACAGGGCGGGCCCGAACCGGGCAAACCATGACACGTGTAGGGCCTCGGTGCGCCACCCAGGACCTTTCCGACCTCCCGCAGGGGCCTCAGTGCGCCACCCAGGACCCGCCCGCATGGCCGTCAATGTGTACCACCCTGATGCCAGCCGGGCCGTCCATGATCCGCTACGTCGGAGACTTTTCAGCTGTCTGCGCTGAAAGGTCTCCGACGTAAGGGATCAAGCTGGCCCGCAGCCCACTCCGGCGCCTTCGTTGGCGGGTTGAGAGATCAACTAACACGCTGGGTGGCCCACCGAAGCCCCTGCCCCATGGCCTGGGTGGCCCACTGTGGCCCCTCCACGGGCTTCGGTGCGCCACCCAGGAGCTCAGCTGGGGGTGCAACGGGCCGTTGCGCACCTCACTGGGGGCACCGGCGACTCGTCCTGGCCCGGTCTAGCAGGCTTGATGTGACGCCTGGTAGCCGACCGGTGGTGGGCCGATCACGTAACTCCCGCCCGCCCGTTCGAGGTAAAGCGTTATCGCCCAACGCGTGCACGCACTTTGGTCGGGGCTGTCAGCAGGAGACTGGTGGCTGGTGAAGGCCACGCTCGCGGCGAGGCGCCCGTCCGGCGCCCGGGAAACGGCGGTGAGCGTCGCACCTGAGTCCCGGGTGGACCGAAATCCCGTGCCGAACCGCTGAGCGGTCTCAATCTGGCGCATCTGCCCGTCGAGTAAACGCCGGAACGACGGGTAGTCGTGCCCGTTGATAGCGGCGAAATACCTGGTGAGGAAGCTCGCCACGCGCGGGGCCGCGGCATTGCGCGCCGCCGCCTGCGCGATCGCGACACCAGGATGGGTCGGCGCTGAAGAGGGCGAGGGTGACGGCGATTGGCCCGTTGCCTGCGGCGATGCCCGAGCAGGCGACCCCTGAACCTGGTTTCCGCCGCTACGAGGGGCAGTCGTCTGCTTGCCGCCGCTTTGCGAGTTCAGCTCGAGCGCGAGTGCCGCTCCGCCGCCCGCCACGACGATGAGCAGGGCTAGGGTCACTATGGCTGCCCTGCCGCGCAGCCCCCGCGGGCTCGGCGGCTCCGGGCGCTGGCGCAGGTAGGCCTTTGGCGGCTGCTGATCCGCCCAGAAGGCCGGTGCCTGTGACGTGGGCGGCTCAGAGCCAGCCCATATTGGCGGCTCGTACTCCCCTCCAGGCTGGCCACGAGCTAGCGGGATCGTCTCTTCTGGGTCCCCATCGGCCGGAGAAGGCTCCTCGCCGCTGGAAGAAGGGTTCCAGTGGCTCATGGAACTCCCCGTTCACCTCGCCGGAGAGCGCCCTGTCGCGGCACGCCAGGACGCGCGGGATAATCGCACTATAAGCGCCCGTACGGGCAAGCGCCCGTCACGCGGCACGCAAGCGGCGGGCAAACTCGGCGGTTGCAGCCGCCGGATCGGGCGCTTCGGTTATTGCCCGCACCACCACGACTCTGCGGGCACCCGCGGCGAGGACCTCATCGAGATTGGCCAGATCGATGCCGCCGATGGCAAACCAGGGACGCGCCGAGCGCAGCCGTTCGGAATAATTCAGCAAGGGCAGCCCCGCGGCGGGTCGGCCGGGTTTGGTCGGCGTCGCCCACACCGGCCCCGCGCAGAAGTAGTCCACGCCGTCCTCAGCCGCCGCCGCCGCAGCCTGCGCATCCGTGTGGGTCGACCGCCCGATGATCGGCTCCGGCCCGATGATCTCGCGTGCGGCCGACACCGGCAGATCGTCCTGGCCGAGGTGCAGCACGTCGGCACCCACCGCGCGGGCCACGTCGGCCCGGTCATTGACGGCGAGCAACGCACCGTGCCGCTCGCAGGCCTCACGGAACACGGCCAGGTATGCCATCTCCAGGCGTGCCTCCAGCCCCTTCTGCCTCAGCTGGACGATATCCACACCCGACCCGAGCACCTCGTCAAGGAAGGCCGCCAGGTCGCCCTGGCGCTCGCGCGCGCCTGTGCACAGGTAGATGCGGGCATCGGCGAGCCGGGCGCGCAGATTCACTCTTGCGGCCAGGCTCAGAAAGCCAGGGCTTGTGCCCGCCTGTTCACCTCCGTACCCCGGTGGGACACGATCGCGTCAATCGGCGTGCCGGGGAGCGTCTCATCGGCGGTGAACAGCCAGCGCAACGCCTCACAGCCGTCGAACCCGCAGTCAAAAAGCAGGGTGAGCGTACCGTGCAAGCCCTTGACGACCTGGTCGTCCTCCACGAACGCGGCCGGTACCGCGACGGTGCCGTCCGGCCGCTGGACGCCGAGCAGCTTGTGGTCCCGCAGCATCTGCTTCACGCGAGGTGCGGGGATGGCGAGCTTCCTGGCCAACTCGGGCAGGGTGAGCCAGTCACCGACGCGAGAGTCGGTCTCAGGGTCTATCGGTGCCACGTTCCCAATTTCCCACGTCCCGCACACCGTCAAACACCTCCCGTGGCCGCGAGATCGAACGGCCGGTCGATCTGCGGGGGCGCGTTTGACTCACCGTGCGATCAGGTGGCCATGGCGGCGCGAAGCGGGACCTCCGGGTCGGCGAGCCGCGCAGGGTCCACACGAGCGCCGGACGAAGCGACCCGCCGACCCTGACTGAGATCGCGAGGGCGATCCACGGCGAGCAACGCCGTGAGCCGACCGTCCAGCAACCAGCAGGCGCTCCAGCTCCGCTGCGCCGGATCGCCACGCCAGATCAGGCGGTCCGCGGCGCCGTGATGGCCGATGTACTGGAGCATCCGCCCGAACTGTTCGGACCAGAAATACGGCACAGGGTCATATACCGCCTCGCCGCCGAGCAAGTTGGCCGCGGCCACGTCCGGGGCATGCAGCGCATTGTCCCAGTGCTCGACGCGAAGCCGCCGACGGTACCTGCGAGACCAGAACGCCGCGCAATCACCCACGGCCAAAACACCAGGCAGCGACGAACGCAGTCCGTCATCCACGGCGACGCCGTTATCGAGCTTGAGACCGGAGCCCTCCAGCCACGCCACGGCGGGACGTACCCCCACCGCGGTGACAACCTCGTCCGCTTCGACACGGCCACCGCCGGCCAGAATGAGCCCGCCGCCGGTCACCTCCTCGACAGCCGCGCCGAGCCGCAGGTCGATCCCGGCTTCCGCGTACCAGCCCGACGTCTGGTCCCCGGCCTCGGCGCCGATCGCTGCGGCCAGCGGCGCCCGCGCGGCCTCGACCACTGTGACCTTGCAGCCGCGTGCCACCGCAGCAGTGGCAAGTTCGGCGCCGATCCATCCGGCACCCACGACGGCCAACCGCAGCCCCGGCCGCAGCAGGTCTCGCAGGGCGCGTGCGTCATCGATCGTGCGCAGGAAGCGCTGCGGGCCATCACCAGGCAGGCCGACGGGCACCGCGCCGGTCGCTACCACGAGCCGGTCAAACTTGTGCTCGCCACGGTCGGTCAGCAGCACGCCATCGGTCAGGCGAACCGCGCGCTCACCGAGCCGCAAACCGACACCAAGCGTCGCGAAGTCAGCATCGAGCCTGGTGTCGTCGATGCCGCCGGCCAGGAGCTGCTTGGACAATGGCGGGACGACCCGCTCAATGCCCACGCGGCCCAACCTAGTGGGCCCGATCTAGCTATCGGGCCAACCTATTGGTCCAGCCGACCGCGTCGGTGCCCCTCCGCCGCGGCCGTCAAACGCGCGCGCCTCGGCGCGGCGGTCAACGGCGCCCGCCGTGGCCGTCATCCCCGCCCGCCGCGGCCGCCGCCCGCCGGGAACCGTGCCCGCCGCCGCCCGCCGTCAACCGCGCGCCCGCCGCGGCCGCCGCCCGCCGTCAACGACCCTCGGCGCCGCGCGCGGCCGGGACACTGCCCGTCAGGTCCAAGGCGGCGAATGAGGCGATTTCCAGATGATCACCAACTCCGCGGTCGAAGTAGGGTTCTCCTGGCCGCCGCACCCCAGCGGTGTGCCAGCCAGCGGCACGTGCGGCGTCCAGCTCTTCGGTCAGATCCGACAGGAACGCGATCTGGCCAGCGGGGCGGCCAATGGCGGAAGCGATCGCCCGGTATGAGCGGGCCACCCTCTTCGGGCCTGCGTTTTCCGTGTCGAAATTGCCCGATACCAGATACCGGAGGTCGCCTTCGGCCGTATGCCCGAACCACGCCTGCTGAGCAGCCACGGAGCCGGAAGAGTAGACGTAGAGGCCGAGCCCCGCCGCGTGCCACGCGTACAGCGCTGGTATGACATCGGGGAAGAACGGGGCTACCAGCTCACCTGAGGCGAACCCAGTTTCCCAGATCCTCCCCTGAATCGTCTTCAGCGCTGTGATCTTGAGATCATCGTCCAGCCAGCTGTTCAGCGCCGCGACGACACGCTCATGTGACGCCTGCGCATCACCGATGAGCTCGCGCACCTGCTCCACAGCGCGGACCGTGGCCTGGTCGCCGCTGTGGTCGGCCAGCCAGCTCGCGAACCGTCGCCGCGCGTAAGGGTAGAGCTCCTGCGTCACATAGGCGGCCGGGCTTGTCGTCCCCTCGATATCGATCACTACCGCGCTGAGCAGCGTCATCTCACGCACCGCCATCTCATGCACGGCCACACCGTACGTCCTCGGACCGCCTCACACCGCGGCCAACGCGAGCTCGAGCAGCCATTCGACGATCTCAGTGTGGTGCCGGGCCTGCTCAAGATCTGAGCCCCAGGCATACAGGCCGTGGCTGGCCACGATGGCGGCAGGCACCTGAGGGCGGCGCGCGCGCTCGAAGCGCTCGCCGAGGATCCGCATGTCCTGGCTGTTCGGGATGACCGGAATCGTGACCCGGACGCCCTCCGCAGGGACTCCGATCCCTTTGAGCATCTCGATGCCCTCCAGTTCCACGCCGGAGGGCCAGTGCCACCCCGCGGCCACTGCGGCAACGGTGTGCACGTGCACAACAGCGCCCGCACCCGTCACGGAGGCGATGTGAGCGTGCAGCGCCGCCTCAGCAGATGGAGCAGACGGAGCAGATGGAGCAGACGGAGCCGACGGAGCAGACGGAGCAGACGGAGCCGACGGAGCCGATGCAGGCCGAGCCGCTCCATCGATCGGCACCGCGCTGCCTTTGACGTCGACCACGACCACGTCCGCTCCCGTGAGCTCACCCTTGTCTCGGGCGCTCACGGTTACCGCCAGGCGCAGCGGATCACGGGAGAGCACCAGCGACACGTTCCCTGATGTTCCGCGCATCCAGCCGAATGACGCGAACCTCGCCGCCTCGGCGGACAGGACGGCACCTGCGTCACGCACCGCCCGCGGATCGGGCTCGCCCTGTTTTGCCGTCACGCCGGGGCAAGCTCGGCGGCACGGTCACACAGCCGGTCGAAGTCGGGGAAGCGGGTATTGATCTCGCTGCCGGTGGGCAAGCCAACCCAGCCTTCCGGATTGTGGAAGAAACGGATAGCGGTGAAGTCCGGCCGCGATCCGGCGTCAAACCAGTGGGTGGTGCCCTGCGGAACCCCCGTCAGGTCGCCGGCCTCGGCCAGGATCGCATGCACCTCGCCCCCGATGTGCAGGTAAAACGCGCCGGCGCCGCGCGTGATGAACCTGACTTCGTCGTCATCGCCATGCGTGTGCTCATTGATGAACATCGCACGCACCTTTCTCGCCTGCTCCGGGTAGGCAGGATCGGCGCTCGGCGCGATGGCGGCGACATCGACCTTCACGAAACCGCGCGCGCTGACCTCGGCGTCAACGGCGTCGCGGTAGGCGGCGAGCACCTCGTCCTGCCCTGCCTGCGGCGAGAGGCGCCGAACCTTCCGGCGCTCGAAGCGGCAGCCGATACGGTCGAACGCGGCGGCGATCTCCGCCGGCTCGCAGCTTTCGTAGAGCTTGGTGCCCGGATCGTCATCGGGCCAGGTGATGAGTAGCGACATGAGAACGACATTAAAGTGAAAGATGGACGCGCGGGAGTCCGGTGCGGACCGGGCTGAGAGGGAAGCTGGTGAGCTTCCGACCGTACGAACCTGATCCGGATCATGCCGGCGAAGGGAGCCGATCAAGATGACCGGCCTACGTTATGACACTGTGATCGTCGGCGCTGGGGTGATTGGCCTCGCCATCGCTTGGCGCGCGGCGGAGCGCGGGTTGGCGGTCGCGATCGCTGATCCGGAGCCCGGGCGGGGTGCAAGCCGCGTCGCAGCGGGAATGCTGGCTCCCGTCTCCGAGGCGTGGTATGGCGAGGAGGAACTGCTGCGGTTCGGCCTCGCGGCACGCGATCGTTACCCGTCGTTCGTGGCGGAGCTTTCCGGGCTCACCGGAGCACCTACCGGTTTCCGCCAGAGCGGTACCCTGCAAGTGGCCTACGACTCCGACGATCTCGCGCTCCTCGAGCGGGTTCATGATCTCCACATAACGCTCGGCCTGGAGGCACGGCGGGTCACTGCGCGCGAGGCCCGGCAAATCGAACCGATGCTCGCGCCTTCCGTGCGCGGCGGAGTCCATGTCCCCGGCGACGGGTCAGTGGATCCGCGGCTCCTGACAGGTGCGCTGCTCGGTGCCGTGTCAACCGCTCGGGTGACGCTGCACCGCCAGCGCGTCCAAGAGATCACCGCAACCCATGGGCAGGCGGACGGCGTTGCCCTGGCCGACGGGACCAAACTCGTCTCGTCCTCCGTCGTGCTGGCGACGGGATGGCAGGCAGGCGCTATGCCGGGCGTCCCGCCGGATGCGCTGCCACCGGTCCGGCCCGTCAAAGGCCAGATCCTGCGGCTGAACAGCACACAGCCGTTCCTCGCCGGCTCGGTTCGCGGGCTCGTGCGCGGATCGTCGGTTTACCTTGTGCCGCGGGCGAGTGGCGAACTGGTGATCGGCGCGACTCAGGAGGAACACGGCGACAGGCGGGTCACCGCCGGCGGCGTCTGGGAACTTCTTCGGGACGCCCGCGAACTTATCCCCGGCATCACCGAACTCGAACTCGCCGAGACCGCAGCAGGCTTGCGGCCTGGCACGCCCGACAACGCGCCTGTGCTCGGCCCTTCGGCGCTTCCCGGTCTTGTGCTGGCTACCGGGCACTTCCGCAACGGTGTCCTGCTCGCGCCCATCACCGCCGACCTCATTGCGGAATTTTTGGCTACCGAACGGCTGCCGCGGACCGCCGCCCGCTTTTCACCGGCACGATTCTCGGCCGTACCGGCGGCTGAGGGGGCATCAGCATGAATGTTCTCATCAACGGCGAGCCGCACCAGTTTGCGCCGGGTGCGACCGTCGCGCAAGCCGTCCGGGCCGTGACCTCCGATGCTCATGGCGTTGCCGCGGCGGTGAACGACCAGGTGGTGCGCCGTGCCCTGTGGGACACCACGCCGATCGCCGAGGGTGACCGTGTCGAAGTGCTTTCTGCCGTCCAGGGAGGGTGACGATGGACGAGCCGCTTATCATCGCCGGTGAGAAGTTTAGCTCCCGGCTGATAATGGGTACCGGTGGCGCGCCGAGCATGGCCGTGCTCGGCCGTGTGCTCGACGCGTCCGGCACCGAGCTGACAACGGTGGCGATGCGGCGGGTGGACCCGAACGCGCGCGGGTCTGTCTTCGACCTGCTGCGAGCCCGTGGCATCAGGCCGCTGCCGAACACCGCGGGATGTCACACGGTCGGAGAAGCGGTACTCACGGCCAAGATGGCGCGTGAGGCGCTCGGCACCGACTGGGTGAAACTCGAGGTGGTAGCCGACGAGCGGACGTTGCTGCCTGACCCGATCGAGCTGCTCGACGCCGCGCAGGCGCTGGTGGCTGACGGCTTCACCGTGCTCCCATATACCAACGACGACCCGGTGCTCGCCGTTCGGCTGGAGCAGGCCGGCTGCGCGGCGGTGATGCCGCTGGGCGCGCCGATCGGGTCCGGGCTCGGCGTGCGGAACCCGCACAACCTTGAGCTCATCGTGGAAAACGCCGGGGTCCCCGTCGTGCTTGACGCGGGCATAGGTACCGCGAGCGACGCGGCGATCGCGATGGAGCTCGGCTGCGACGCCGTCATGGTTGCCACCGCTGTCACCCGGGCGAAACGGCCAGAATTGATGGCGGCGGCGATGCGAGACGCCGTGAGCGCGGGGCGGCTCGCGTACCTGGCGGGCCGGGTGCCGCGGCGGCGTTACGGGCAAGCCTCCTCGCCGCCGGTCTCCGGCTGAGCGCGCTCAGCCGGCTGAGCGCGCTCGCTCCCGACGCCTCCTGGCGCCTCCTGGCGCCTCCTGGCGCCTGCGCGATGGCCTGGGTGGCCCATCGCGGCCCCTCCGCGGGCTGTTTCTGAATCGATCCTGCTGCCGGGCGCTGGAGCGGCCGTGGGCGGGTCTGGCGGTCGGGTTGGGGGCCACAATGGGCCACCGAGGCCACTGGAGGGGCACCCCAGGGGCCGCGGTGGGCCAGCGGGGGGCCGCTCCCGCATGGCCGTCAAGGTGTACTGCCACCCTGATGCCGGCCGGGCCGTCCATGATCCGCTACGTCGGAGCCTTTTCAGCTGTCCGCGCTGAAAAGTCTCCGACGTAAGGGATCAAGCTGGCCGCGGCTCACTCCGGCGCCTTCGTTGGCGGGTTTAGAGATCAACTAACACGCGGGGTGGACCACCGGCCGCGGTCCCGGGGCGGTCGCAAATCGAATCCGACCAAAAATGATCTCCACTTGGTGCTGGTTGGCAAGGACTCAGAGTGGAGATCGCTCCGCCTTGCTTGGGCACATGGCACCTCCCATCGGCCAGTCCCCCACTACCCGCCGGAAGGCGGTTATTTTTGTAACAGCCCTCTGAGGGCCTGCGCGACGGCCTCGGTGGCCCATCGCGGCCCCTGGCGCGTCAGCGAACCTGGGTGGGGTGGTTGGTGCTTCTGGCGCTTTGGCACAGCGCAGCAGGCAACTGTCCGTAGACTTCATCGCAAATGGACGCCACGCTAGCCGATGCGCCGATCGGGCAGCTGCTCGACGGTCGCTACCGTGTCGAGTCCCGCATCGCCCGCGGCGGGATGGCCACGGTATACATTGCCACCGACACCCGGCTTGACCGGACAGTGGCCCTGAAGATCATGCACAGGGAGCTGGCCAGCGACGCCGACTTCGTGCGCCGCTTTATCGACGAGGCTAAGTCGGTGGCGCGCCTGTCGCACCCGAACATCGTGGCCGTCTTCGACCAGGGCAGCGACGGCGAGCACCTCTACCTGGCCATGGAGTATGTACGTGGCCGCACGCTGCGTGACCTGCTGAACGAGCGCGGGCGGCTGGGCCCGGCAGAGGCGCTCGACCTCATGGTCCCTGTCCTGGCCGGTCTCGGCGCTGCTCATCAAGCGGGTTTGGTGCACCGCGACGTCAAGCCGGAAAATGTGCTGCTCGCCGCCGACATGCGGGTAAAGGTTGTGGACTTCGGCCTGGCCCGTGCCGTAGCGCAGGCCAGGCATACGAAGACGGGCATGCTTATCGGCACGCCCGCCTACCTAGCGCCCGAACAGGTGTCCCGCGCCGCCGGCGACGCGCGCAGCGACGTCTACGCCGCGGGTGTGGTGCTGTTCGAGCTGGTCACCGGTCGTCAGCCGTACACGGGCGACTCACCGCTCGCGGTCGCCTATCGCCATGTCAACGAGGCCGTCCCTGCGCCCTCACAGATCGTCCCTGGCCTGCCCCAGGCGCTTGACGCGCTCGTAGCGCTCGCCACCAGCCGCGATCCGGAACTCCGGCCGGATGACGCCAGCCAGCTGCTGCGCGCCGTCTTCGACGCGCGGCGCCGCCTGCCCGGCGGGTCGGCATTTGCACCGGGCCCCGAGGTGCCGTTTGCCAGTGAGCGGGAGCAGCCGGGCGAGCCGGGGCAGCGGGCTCCGCACAGCTTGCCCAGCCCGCACAGCCTGCCCGGCCCGCACAGCCTGCCCGGCCTGCGGAGCCCGCCCGGCGCGCAGAGCCCGCCCGGTCCGCCCGGCCTGCAGAACCCGCCGGTGCCCGTCGCCCAGATTCCAGTCGGCGTCGGCCGGCCACAGCAGTCGACGATCTTCGGCGTCCCCGGCGTCCCTGGCGTATCCGCGCTGCCTGCGTTCGGCCCTGGCCTCGGCAACGGCGGTCCGGGCGGCCTTCATGGCGCCGGGCAGGCGGGCGGGCCGCACGCCGCATTGGTGAGGCAGCCGGGCAGCCAAAACAACACGCTGGTGGTGGTGCCCGGCGCGCCGGGCGAGCCTGGTCCGCCGCGTCGGCACAGTCTTGGAGACTGGCTGTTCAGCCGCCGGGGTGCCTATCTCGCCGTCGGCCTCACGGCGGCCGTCGTCGCGGCCCTCCTTGTCTGGTGGCAGATCGCTGGCCGCTACACGCGGATACCTAGCGTGGCCGGGCTCACCACCGCGACCGCAACCGCCGAGCTGCGCAACGTGGGGTTCACCGTTAAGGTGGGCGCTCCGCAAGTGGACAACAAGGTGCCGAAGGGCGACGTGGCCCACACGGTGCCAGCGATCGGCAGCCGCGCCCCGCAGGGCTCGGTCATCACCCTGATCCCGTCGGCCGGCCCGCGGATGATCCCCGTTCCCAACGTCACGGGCAAGGCGCTTGCCGATGCCCAGACCGCGCTGCGGGCGGCCGGGCTGACGCCCGGGGCGGTCAGGCAGGAGGCGTCGCCCACCGTGCCCAAGGGCGAGGTCATCAGGACCGATCCGATTGCCGGTACCTCATGGCCGCAGACGAAGCCAGTCAAGATCACGACAAGCGCGGGAATCGGGCTGCCTGATTTCACCGGGCAGCCCAAACAGGTCGCGGAGCAATGGCTGCAGCAGCACCAGCTACAGGTGCAGGAACAAACGGTAAGCAGCAGCACCGTCCCGCAGGACAGCGTGGTCAAACAGAGCCCCCCGGCGAACTCGTCGATCACACAGGGTGAGGTGGTCACCCTCTACATCTCGGCCGGGCCACCGATGGTCCAGATTCCCAGCGTGACCGGGCAGCCCGCGCATGACGCGCGCAAACAGCTCGAGGACCTCGGGTTCCACGTCAATATTGTGGGATTCCCGAATGGCAGCGTGATCGGCTACAACCCAACCGGCCAGGCACCCAAGGGCAGCACCATCACGCTCATTGCCGGACCCTAGCGGCGGGCATGGGATACCGGCCGATCGGTGCCCACGTGCCAGTCTCGGGCGGGCTCGCCACCGCCGGATTGCGGTATGCGGCAACCGTGGGTGCCGAAGTGATCCAGTTGTTCGTGTCCAATCCGCGTGGCTGGGCGCTCAGCAATGGTGACCCGGCCGAGGATGCCGCGCTGGCCCAGTCCGGCCTGCCCGTATACGTGCACGCCTCTTACCTCGTCAATCTGGCGTCGCCGGATCCGCAGACCGCGGCCCGCTCCGCTGAGTCGCTACGACACGCACTGCGCCGCGCCGCCGAGATCGGCGCGGGCGGTGTTGTCGTGCACGCTGGATCGGCCGTGACGGGCGAGCACGCACGCGCGCGTCGGCAGGTCAGGGACAAACTCATGCCGCTGCTCGACGACATCGAGGATCACGGCCCGTGCCTGCTGCTCGAGTCGATGGCGAGCCCGGGCCTGTGTGCTCGCGTCACCGACTTCGCCATCTACCTGGACGCGCTCAGCTGGCATCCACGCCTGGGGATCTGCCTGGACACGTGCCATGTGTACGCGGCCGGTCACGATCTGGCAGCGCCTGGCGGCGTGGCCTGGATGCTCGACGCGCTCCAATCCGCGGTCGGCCCCGGCCGTCTCAAGCTGGTGCACGCCAACGACTCAAAGGATCCATGCGGCTCGCGGCGCGACAGGCACGAACACATCGGCGCCGGATATATCGGCGCCGGGCCCCTCGGCACTGAGCCGTTCCGCGAACTGCTCCACCACCCGCTGACGGCGGGAATTCCCTTCATCGTCGAGACCCCGGGCCCGGCCAAGCCGCACGCCCACGACATCGCCGTGCTGAAGGCACTTAGAAAACAATGACCCCCCGATGTCATATCGCCCGGTCCATTGTCCGATCGGTGGGGCCATCCACCGGGTTACGCCTTCCGGTCGGTGGGCCATCCACTGGCCCGTAGCACGGCCGATGGCCCGCAGGGCGCCCGATTTGACCCAGGACGTGACATCCGCGTCCGCGCGGCCCGGCCGTGCTCACAACGGGCATGCGCTCGGCGATCACATGCGTTAAGCTCTCCCTCGTGAGTCAGCAGTCCTGGTTTACCTTTGGCCACCGGCCTGGGCCGGTCGCCCGCCAGATGCTGCCCTGACGAAGCGACCTCTCGAGAGCCCCGGGCCGGAATGGCCCGGGGCCTTTGGCGTTACTTGGGACTTCAAAGGAGACGAACCATGGTCGTGGTAATGGCGCCGGAGGCAACCGCTCAGGATATCAACGCGATAGTCGAGCTTGTGCGGACCGCGGGGGGTGAAGCATTCGTCAGCCGCGGCGTATCCCGCACAATTGTCGGTCTGGTCGGAGACATCGAGCAGTTCGACGCGGCTAACTTGCGCAGCCTCCGCGGCGTCCTCGACGTCGTGCGTATCTCCGTCCCGTACAAGCTCGTAAGCAGGGAAAACCATCCAGACCGGTCGGTCGTGCGGGTGGGCGGCGTTCCCATCGGTCCGGACACACTCACCGTCATCGCCGGGCCGTGTGCGGTAGAGACTCCGGAACAGGCACTTCGATCGGCTCACATGGCTAAAGCGGCAGGTGCCGCGCTGCTGCGCGGTGGCGCCTACAAGCCGCGGACATCCCCATACGCGTTCCAAGGGCTCGGCGAGAAGGGCCTGAAAATCCTCTCGGATGTGCGGGCAGAAACAGGTTTGCCTGTCGTGACGGAGGTCGTCGACGCGAATGACGTAGAACTCGTCTCCAGCTACGCCGATATGCTCCAAATCGGCACCCGCAACATGCAAAACTTCGCACTGCTCCAGGCGGCCGGCTCGGCCGGAAAACCGGTCATGCTGAAACGGGGAATGAACGCCACGGTCGAGGAATGGCTCATGGCGGCCGAGTACATCGCACAGCGTGGCAACCTTGACATCGTGCTCTGTGAGCGGGGCATCCGCACGTTCGAGACGGCGACAAGAAACACACTCGACGTCAGCGCCGTAGCGGTCGCCCAGCGGCTGTCCCACCTGCCGGTCATCGTGGATCCATCGCACTCAGGTGGGCACCGTGAACTCGTACTCCCGCTCTCTCGTGCGGCGATCGCGGTGGGCGCTGACGGCATCATCGTGGATGTCCACCCCAACCCGGAGACCGCACTGTGCGACGGCGCCCAGGCGCTCATCGACAGCGACATCCGTGAGCTCGCCAGCGTCGTGCAGCACCTACCACCTATCGTCGGCCGGACGCTCACGCCCGCGCCTGCCCCCAAGCCGTTGCCCGTGCGTGTTGCATGAGGGCGGCGGCACCCTTCAGCCTGGCCCTTCAGCCTGCCGGAGCCGCCGAATCCAGGGTGTACTCCTGAGCGGAGGCGACCAATGCCTGGACAATCTCTTCCACCCCAAGCCGGCGTTCGATCTGGCGAAGGTCAGCCGCCTTCGCCTGTGTCTCAACCCGGCGCGGTGTAAGGAGCGTGCAGCAGTCCTGGTCAGGAAGCTCCGAGATCGCGAGTGTGTGGATCCGGCGGGCCTCAGCCATGATCTCCGTCTTGTCCCAGCCGATCAGCGGACGCAGGATGGGCAGCTCGACGGCGTCGTCGAGTGCGGTGATGTTAGCCAGCGTCTGGCTACTCACCTGGCCCAGAGAGTCACCGGTGACCAGGGCGGCGGCACCGAGCCTGGTGGCAAGCACCTCACCGGTCTTGAGCATGAGCCTGCGCTGCGCCATGATCTGCAAGCGTTCGGCCCCACTGGCGACGAGCTGCTGCTGCGCCCGGCCGAAGGCCACGACGAAGAGCCGCGAGCGTCCCTGGAATTGATCCAGTTCCCGCATGAGCGCGTACGCCTTGTAGATCGACTCTGGGCCGGTGAGCGGCATTCCGGAAAAGTGCAGGAAGTCGCAGCGCAGGCCACGCCGCATCATTCGGTACGCGGCAACCGGTGAGTCGATCCCACCCGACATCAGCACGAGCCCACGGCCGCTCATACCCACGGGAAGGCCGCCCTGGCCTGGGATACCGCTGGTGAAGACAAAGACCTCACGCTGGTCGACCTCGACGAACACCTCGGTGTCAGGGTGGCTGAGGTTCACGCCGAGGACATGAGCCTCTTGCACGCGGGCACCGATGAACGCCGCGAGCTCCATGGACCGCATCGGGAAGCGCTTATCCCTGCGGCGGGCCCGCACAGCGAAGGTTCCTGTCGCGCCAACGGTAAGATCCACCGCGGCGGCCGCGGCGGCGCCGGGGTCCTTCGACACCCGTACCGCCGGGTGGACCCGGACAATTCCCATGACAGCGCAGACCCGCCTCGCCACCGCGTCGATGGCTTTGTCCAGATCGGCCAAGGCTGTGTCGCGGATAGGCAGCACGATGACCCCCTCGCGCTGCCATATCTCCACATGGACGGGCAGCTCACGCAGCGCGGTGCGGATGTTCCCGTGCAGCATCCGTTCGAATCGCTGACGGTTACGCCCTTTGAGGACGATCTCGCCTAGCTTGAGCAAGACGCACGGCTCAGGTAGGTCAACGGCAGGCACGTCCATAGTGTGCCAGTCCACGGCCACCGTCCTTAACAGCAGCCCGCTGTCTCACGCTCGCGACTCCGCAGCGCCTCCACGACTCTCCTACAAAACCCGCCCTCCCTATGGGGGCGTTGCCCCACTGCTGATCTTGCCAGCTTGTCAATAGCGGCGGAATGGGTGAACCACATTCTGTGGATAACTAGGACCCATCGCGCGACTGAGTCCACATTCAGGCGAGCGACTGGCAGCGGCAGCCGTTAAGGATTATGAGCCGAAAAATACTTCTGCTTCGGCGTACCGCTCGGTGGGCACGAGTTTCAGCTCGCTCGTCGCCTTGGCGAGTGACACCCGGACGATTTCCGTCCCCCGCAGCGCGACCATCACGCCGAAGGCACCGTCATGGACGGCCTCGATCGCGTGCACCCCGAAGCGGGTCGCGAGGACCCGGTCGAAGGCGGTGGGCGTGCCACCGCGCTGGATGTGGCCGAGCACGGCGCAGCGGGCCTCCTTCCCGGTGCGCTTCTCGATCTGGTTCGCGAGACGCTGCCCGATGCCGCCCAGCCGGACGTGCCCGAACTCATCCAGCTGCTGATTGGCGAGTTCCAGATCGGTCTCCGCGGGATGCGCCCCCTCCGCGACCACTACGATCGGCGCGTACCTGGTCTGGAACCTGCTCTCCACGTACGCGACAACCTTGTTGATCTCGAAAGGCCGCTCAGGAATCAGGATCACATTGGCCCCGCCCGCCAGCCCGGCGTGCAGGGCGATCCAACCGGCGTGCCTGCCCATGACCTCGACGATCAGGGCGCGGTGGTGACTCTCCGCCGTGGTGTGCAGGCGGTCAATCGCCTCCATCGCGATATTGACCGCCGTGTCGAAGCCGAACGTGTAGTCCGTGGCGCCTAGATCATTGTCAATGGTCTTCGGCACGCCGATCACGTCGAGACCCTGCTCGGACAGCTTGGCGGCGGCGCCCAGCGTGTCCTCACCACCGATCGCGATGAGGGCGTCCACGCCAAGACCCGCCAGGTTGTCCTTGATCCGGTCCACACCCGACCGGCCCTCACCGTCCACCTTGAGCGGATTGGTTCGGGATGAGCCCAAGATCGTGCCACCACGGGGCAGGATTCCGCGCACCGCCTGAACGTCCAAGGTGACGGTGTCCCCCTCCAGAGGGCCGCGCCATCCGTCCCGGAAACCGACAAACTCGTACCCGTACTGCTGCACTCCCTTACGGACAACAGCGCGGATGACGGCGTTTAGCCCCGGGCAGTCGCCGCCGCCAGTGAGAACTCCCACTCTCATCTTGATTCCTCTCGTCGTGCCGGATGGCCGGAGAAGGTTCCCGCGGGCCAGACTAGTGCCCATGAGCGTGCTCGCCATCGACGCCGGCACTACGGGGGTCACTGCGCTTATCATCTCGGCCGACGGCAAGATCCGTGGCCGAGGATATGCCGAGTTCCGTCAGCATTACCCCGAGCCCGGCTGGGTCGAACACCTGCCTGAGGGAATCTGGCAGGCAACCCTTTCCGCCGCCAGGCAAGCGCTGAGCGGCGGGGCAACCGTCGAGGCGGTCGGCATCACAAATCAACGGGAAACGTTGGTGGTGTGGGATCGTCACCGGCTCGCTGCACCGCGACGCGCGATCGTCTGGCAGGACCGCCGAACGGCTGCGCTGTGCGACCGCCTGCGTGACGCGGGGCACGAGCCCCGGGTGACGGAACTGACCGGACTGCGGATCGATCCCTATTTCACTGCCACCAAACTCGCGTGGATCGCGGCAAACGACGAGTCCACCTGGGCTGGTGTCACCGACGGCAGCCTGGTGGCCGGCACGGTGGACGCCTACATCATCGCGCGGCTGACTAAGGGGCGCCGTATCGTGAGCGACGCCTCCAACGCGTCGCGGACACTGCTCTACGACATCCGGGCCGGACAGTGGTCGGCGGAACTGTGTGATCTCTTTGGTGTTCCGATGAGTGCGCTGCCCGAGGTCGTCCCGTCGTACGGAGAGGTGGGCCGGGTCGATCCCGAGGAGTTCCTCGGCCTTGACGTGCCGATCGCGGGAATCGCCGGCGATCAGCAGGCGGCGCTCTTCGGCCAGGCGTGCTTCGCGCCCGGCGACACCAAGTGCACGTACGGCACTGGTTCCTTCGTGCTCGTCAATACCGGGACCGAGATCGCCCGCACCACGTCTGGCCTGCTGAGCACGGTTGCCTGGCAGGAGCCGGGCGGAAAACTGAGCTACGCGCTGGAGGGCGCGATCTTCGTCACGGGCGCGGCGGTGCAGTGGCTGCGTGACGGGCTCGGCATCATCGACGCCGCATCGCAGACCGAGGCGCTCGCCGGGACCGTGCCGGATTCCGGTGGCGTGGTGTTTGTCCCGGCGCTGACCGGTCTGGGGGCGCCCGACTGGGATCCCGGCGCGAGGGGAACGATCCTCGGTATCACGCGCGGCACGACGCGGGCGCACCTGGTCCGCGCGACCCTGGAAGCCATCGCCTTCGAGGTACGCGACGTATTCGCGCTGATGATCGCCGAGACAGGAAGTGTCCCCGCCGTGCTGAAGGCGGATGGCGGCGCGAGCGCCAACAACCTGCTCATGCAGATGCAGGCCGATCAGCTGCAGATCCCGGTCGAACGGCCGGTGGTGGCCGAGACTACGGCGTTCGGTGCGGCGTTCCTCGCCGGGCTCGGCATCGGTATGTGGTCATCGCCCGCCGAGCTCGCGACGACCTGGCAGCTCGACCGGCGCTTCGAGCCGGGCCCGCCCGATGACACCGGTCATGACCGCTGGCGGGCCGCCATACGACGTGCGAAAGGCTGGGCATCGTCACAGTGACGGCTACCACGGGAAGTCCTGGACCATGACATGGCCGTGCACGCTCGCACCCGGGTCGAAGTAGGAGAGCGCCAGCCGTGAGCGAGTGCTGAGGTCAGGGTGGCCGATGATCGCGCGGCAGAAGTCCAGGTTGCCTCCACGGCTTGGGCCGCATGGCACGCGCCCTGTTTGGATCTTGAGCCAGGCGCCCGTCGGCGTTGGCGACTCGTACACATTGAATCTGCCGCTGATGTCGGTCTGCTCCACGAGAACCAGGCGGTGCCCAGCGGCGAAGAAGTCCTCCACGCTCACCGCATACGGCGCCGCGCCTTTGATGACCGAGCCCGCCGCGGCCGCATTGGACGTCCATGCACCGGCCCGGCCGCCGGTCCACCACTGGTAACCAAGCGGATCCGCCCAGTCAAGCGGCATGGCGCCCACCCGGGCTACCGAAACGTTACCCGCCGCGCACGCGCCCTTGCCCGCAACCGTGCATACCGGGCCGAACAGGTACAGGTACCGGCCGGAAAAAATGGGCGAGCCAAGCGCTAAGGCGCCGGCGAGGTCCAGGCCGGTGAACACCCGCACTTCGTTGCTCAGCGTGTTGGTCGTGGGGTCATACTCCACCAGGCCGAAGCCCTCGTGCACGAAACGAGGACCCATGCTGGTCAGCACGCAATAGTCGTTGAACGTGATCAGCAGATCCGCCGAGGACGGTATGCGCGTGACACCGCTGATCCACGAGGCGGCATAGGAACCGCCGCCGGATTCACAGGGCTGGCCTGCCAGCGTCACGAGCCCGGCGGGTGTGGGCAGAAACCGCGACGGCGTATGTGGGCGCGGCGCCGCCAGACCGTTTCCCGTGTCCGGTGTGCGCACCTCGGTCAGCCTGCCCGGCGCCCGGCCCGCAGCCCCTGGTCCGAGCGCAGCTGTCGAACCGTTGATAAACCGCTCGAGTGTCCACATGAAACGATCGCCCGCGGCGTGGCGCCGCTGGTAGACGGGCGTATCACAGAACAGCCAGAGGCTCCGCCGGGATCCGGCGACAAGGGGCTGGCTATACCCACAGTCACGGCCAATGCTGGCGTTTCCTGCCGCCTCAAGCCCCGACAAGACCTGGGCTGGCGCGGTTGGGCCCATCCGGTGCACCCCGCCGGTCGCGGCCGGAATGGCCAGGAGCACGGCCATGGTGGCCAGCAGAATAAGGCGCCGCCGAAGACGGTGAATCATGGCTGCCTGGCCAGGATGGTCGACGTCACGAAGGGCGATTGCCGTCCAGGTCTTGCTCGATCACCTCACTGCTCCTGATCCCTGCTGGCCGCATCCGTCCCGACCGTGGCGCCCGCGGCGGCCGCGCCGCCGGCCGACGTAACGCCCGGGGCCGCGCCGCCGGCCGACGTAACGCCCGGGGCCGCGCCGCCGGCGGCGCCGACGCTGCTTGCGGACCGCCGCTTGCGAGCGGCCTGCAATTCCGCCTTGGCTTGCTGGGCATATTTGTCCACGTACTCCTGGCCCGATAGCTCCATAAGCGCATAAACGATCTCATCGGTGACCGCGCGGAGCACCAGCCGATCGGACTCCATGCCGTAGTAGCGGGAGAAATCGAGCGGCTTGCCAAAACGAACTCCCGGGCGGATTCGCAGTCTCGGCCAGATCCGCCCCGGCGGCATCAGCTCGAAGGTGCCCACCATGGCACTTGGAATCACGACGGCACGGCCCTCCAGCGCCAGCCGCGCTACGCCGGTCTTACCGCGGTAGAGCCTGCCGTCGGGCGAGCGGGTGCCCTCAGGGTAGATGCCGAGCAGCTTGCCTTCGGCGAGCACCCGCAGGCCCGTGCGCAGGGCCCGGTCACTCGCCTGCCCGCCGCCGCGGTCGACGGGGATCTGCCCCACCCCACGGAAGAACGCCTTGCTGAGCAGGCCTTTGAGCCCGGACCCGGTGAAGTATTCGGCCTTGGCCAGGAATGTGACCTTCCGTGGCAACGGCAGCGGACCGAAGAAGTGATCGGCGAAGGACAGGTGGTTGCTTGCGATGATCGCCGGGCCCTCACGGGGCACGTTCTCCGCGCCCTCCACCCACGGCCGGAACACAAGATGGAGTATCGGCCCCAAGACCGCTTTGACCAGCCAGTAGAACACCCCGGCCTCCTCACCGCGCAACCCGCCCCGTCTGCATCTTCCCACCAGGCACCGGCGTGGCGTACATATCCGCAACGCGCGGCCTGCTGGCGGAAGACCGCCAATCGCCTGCTCGCCGCCGTCGCGCGCAAGGATCCGGGCATGCGACGATGCCAGTCAGAGATTGCGAACGCGAGGGGGTCCCATGCCCGTGATGCCAGGCGCAGAACCCTACACACACCACGGCGGGCCAGTGGGCGTACTGCTATGTCATGGATTCACGGGCACGCCGCACTCGTTGCGGCCGTGGGGGGAATACCTTGCCGGTGCGGGGCTGACTGTCTCCCTCCCCCGGCTTCCCGGACACGGGACGACGTGGCAGGAGCTGGCGCGCACCCGATGGGAGGACTGGTACGCCGAGGTGGACCGCGCGCTCGAGGGACTGGCCAAACGGACCGACGAGGTATTCGTCATGGGCCTTTCGCTTGGGGCCTGCCTCGCCCTCAGGCTCGCCGAGATCCACGGAGACGCGATCAGTGGCCTGGTGCTCGTCAACCCGTCGATCACCTTGGACAGCGGCATCAGGCTCAAGATCCTGTTCGCCGTGGCACCGGTGCTCAAACACATCCTGCCGTCCGTCAAGGGAATCGCCAGCGACATCAAGAAGGAGGGCGAGCACGAACTCGCCTATGACAGGACGCCCGTCAAGGCGGCGGCGAGTCTTCCCGGGATCTGGAATCTGACGTCCGAAGGGCTCGGCAGGGTGACCCAGCCGGTCCTGGTGTTCAAAAGTCCCGAAGACCACGTGGTTGGCCCCGACAGCCTTGGGGTGCTCCGGCGCACGCTCCCGGCCAGCCAGCTCACGGTGCGAACATGCGCCGACAGTTACCACGTCGCGACGCTTGACAACGACGCGCCCGTCATCTTCGAGGGAAGTCTGGAATTCGTTCGCGCGCACAGCCGTGTCGGAAAGGGGTGACCAGGTGGAGGGTCCCGACAGGGCCGACCGCGAACATGACGAAGACGAGATCTGGCGTGACATCGTTTCCCGGTTTGACCAGCCGCCCGAGGACGAGGAGGACGGCGAAGCGGCGCCGTGGCCGGCCGAGGAGAGCCTGACGACCCACTCTTTCGGTGTCCGGGTGATCAAGCCGGGTGACCCGGACGCGACGCCCGCCGCGCAGGACGTCACGGCGGCCGAGCCGGACGCCATACCGGCCGAGGAGGAAGCGCTCGAACCTGGCGCCGACGAACACTACGTCCCGCCGCCCCCTCCCGCGCTGCCGAGGCTTGATCCCGTCACCAAGGGTGCCTGGCTCGCCTTGTTCGGCGGTCCCGGATACCTGCTGGTCGCCACGGTCGCCGGCTGGACGATCCCCTCGTGGGTCGCCTTCTGCGCTGTGGCCGCGTTTGTGGGCGGCTTCGTCACTCTTGTATTGCGCATGAGCGACGACGGCCAGGGGGACTCTGGCCCGGATGACGGGGCAGCCGTCTAGGGCTGGCTCTCCCATCTCTTATCCCGAACGGCTGCCGCGGCGCGACCCACCCGCGAATCCGCAGCCTCCACACACGACCCACCCGCCCATTGGGGGCGTTGCCCTACTGGCGATTCTTGCCGGTTGTCAAGCCTGGCGGTATGGGTGAACGCCATTCTGTGGACAGCTAATCGCCTCTGTGGAAAGCCAACCGCGGACGACCGCGCTCAGCGGCGCGCCAGGTCCGCGGCACCGACCAAACCCGCATCCTCACCGAGCTGCGCGCGCGTGATCTCGGCCAGCATGCGGTACCCGCTGCCGGTGAGGGCCTTCTCGAACGCCGCCCTGGCCGGGTCCAGCAGTAGTTTCCCCGCCGCAGAGACGCCGCCGCCCACGACAAAACATCCTGGATCCAGGATCGCCGCCAGGTCTGCCATGCCCTGGCCGAGCCATGTGCCCACGATGCTGAAGCAGCGCAGCGCGGCAGGATCACCCTCGGTCGCGGCGAGCGTGATCTCGGGACCGGCGATACCATCCGGCGTGCCACCGGCGAGTTCCAGCAGGCGGACTGCGGCGGCGGGTGACCGGCGCGCGAAGTCGCGCGCCTCGGCCACGAGCGCATTGCCGCTCGCGTATTGCTCCCAGCATCCCCGGTTGCCGCAGCCGCAGAGCCGCCCGTCCGGCACGACGCGGTAGTGGCCGGCTTCACCGCCGATTCCCCAACGGCCACGGTAGAGTTCGCCGTCCACAACGATGCCACAGCCGATACCGGTCCCCACCGTTATGAGGATGACGTAGCCATCGCCATGGGCTGCACCAAATCTGGTCTCCGCCCATACCGTCGCGTTGGCATCGTTCTCCACCACGACGGGGACTCCCAGGCGATCCTGGACCACCTTCTGCACCGGCTCGCCACGCCACGCAAGATTTGGCGCAAACACGACGTGCGCACGGGCTTCATCGACAAACCCGGCAACTCCCAGGCCAACCGCCCCAACAGCATGACGGCTCATCAGCTCGGCTACAACATCACTAATGGTGATGGCCGTCTGCTCCGGGCTGCTCGACGGTGTCGGCCGCCGCAGCTTCTCGACAATCCGGCCTTGCTCGTCCACCACTCCCGCAGCGACCTTGGTGCCACCCACATCCACGCCAATGGCCAGGCACATGACTAGCCTTGTTGCCCGTTTGCCGAGGTTTTCGGCCTTTGCTCCAATTCGTGTTGCTCGCTGCTCGTATCGGCCGTGGACGGGGGCTCCGGCGCCGATTCGGGCGGCCGGGACAGCACAGCATCGATCGCGGATATCGCGTCTTGCGCGACCGACATCAACGCGCCGGCGGTATCACCGACGCGCGCAGCTAGGTCAGGGCGGGACTCGCGGGCCATGCGGATCGCACGGCATACCGGGCACCACGCGCACTCGGGGGCGGTGCCCGCGGCGGCTCCCACCGGCTCGGTGGTGGCGGTCTCCCAGACGTCCTCGCCCTCGCCGCGGAGGGTACGGCCGATCTGGTCGGCGAAATCATGGCCAAGGCTGCGCGCACCGGCAATTGCGAGCCGGCGCTGTAGGTCGTCGAGCCACGTCATTGAGCGTCTCCGATGTTCTCCGCATGCTTCTTCAGGCCCTTGAGCGCGCTATCGATGATCATCTTTTCCGCCCTGCGTTTGAGCATCCCGATCATCGGAATGCGGAGTCCAACGGTGATTTCGTACCTGACCTCGGTGCCGCCGTCGTGGTCGGCCAGCAGGTAGCAACCGGTCAACGCGGACAGTACCGTCGTCGCCTCGACGAGTTGCCAGCACACCTGCGTGTCCGCTTCCCAGTCGTACAGGAGAACGAAGGTGTCCTTGATGAAACCGGCATCGAGGACCAACCGCACTTGCCGAGGCCGCCCATCCGGCCATGATTCGACCACTTCACCCGACCGCACCCCACCTGCCCACTCGGGGTAGGTGGGGATGTCGGCGATGATGCCCATGACGGTGGTCCGCGGCGCCTTGACGATGGTGCTCGAGCTCGTCCTGTCCGCCATCGCATCTCCCTTCCCACCCGGCGGGCCACGCGCGGCGGCCACGCACGGAGCGTACCGCTACCACTCAAAGACGTACGGAGTCCGCGTGGCGCGGAAATGACCGACATTGATGCACTCAGTGGTACCGATCCGGGCACGGTTGACGAGAGGCTGATGCACGTGACCGAAGAGAACATACCGTGGCCGGGTGCGGATAATGGCTTGGAGCAGGTCCTCGCTGCCGCGCTCGAGGCGGCGCGCGACGGTGTCATAGAGAAGTTCGGGAACGGCTGGGGGGATATGGGTACACAGCACATCTACGCGCCCGACGGCCGCCACCTTGGCGGCGAAAGCGTCATCGTCGATCTCGTTCGGGGTCCGGTAGGGCGAGCGAAGCCCACCGCCAACGAACCCGAACGTCAGTCCATCGAGCTCGATACTTTCCCCGTCGAGCACTGTGTGCCCCGGCCTCAGGTGCGCTTGCCACATGTGTGGGATGTCCACGTTGCCGTAGGTGAGATAGGCGGGTTCGGGAAGCGCGGCGAAAAGCTCCGCGTACTGGCGAGCCACGGCCTCCTCGACGTGTTTGGCCGGATCGCCGCCCAACCCGGCCCAAAGACGCGCGGACATCGCCCGGGCTTCATCGAATCGCCGGGCAGTGCGCAGCGCGATGAATCTCCGTGCCTGCTCCGTACCGAACAGGTCCGCGAAAATGCCCCGCCCATGGTCCGCATAGTCAACAAAAAGGATCAAGTCGCCGAGGCAGAATACTGCGTCGGCGCCGTCGCCGGCCCGCGCGAGCGCATCGGTGCTGCCGTGCACGTCGCTCACCACGTGGACCCGCATGAGCACACCTTAAGAGGTAGTCCGCACACGATAGGCGACACCGCAGGTCGACCGGCACTACCAGTCAGTAGCAAAGTCGCGGTACCTTCCATTGCAGGCTGCCGTGCAGCTGACACACCTGGCAAGGAGATGGCGTGCGCGAATACAGCATTCCGGCTCTGGTCGATATCTCCGCTTCGGCCAACCTCACCGACATCGTTTTCAAGCGGGCTGCGGACGAGCCCGGCACCGTGGTGCTCCGGCGTAGGTCAGGCGCCGCCTGGCAGGATGTGACCGCCAGTGAGTTCGGCGGCGAGGTGGCACGGATTTCCAAGGGTCTGGTCGCCGCCGGGATCGAGTCAGGCGACCGGGTCGCGCTGATGTCACGGACCCGCTACGAGTGGACGCTAATCGACTACGCGATCCTAGCGGCCGGTGCGGCCACCGTGCCGATCTACGAGACCTCCTCGGCCGAGCAGGTCGAGTGGATCCTGTCGGACTCCGGCGCCAAGGGAGTCTTCGTGGAGACCGGCGGGCATGAGGCCGTGGTTGCTGACATGCGCGGGAAGTTCGCCGACCTGAGCCATATGTGGCAGATCGAGGCCGGCGCGCTCGGCGAGCTCGCCGAGGGCGGAACTGGCGTGGCCGATGAAGAAATCACCAAGCGCCGGGCGTCACGAGGCGCCGCGGATCTGGCCACGATCATCTATACCTCCGGCACCACCGGCAGGCCAAAGGGCTGCGAGCTCACTCACGGCAACCTGCTTTCTGATGCGAGAAACGCCTTCACGGGTGCACTAGTCGAGGCATTCGACGTCGCCGACGGCTCAACGCTGCTGTTCCTTCCCCTCGCGCACTCTTTCGCACGCATCATCCAGGTTGGCTGCATGGAGTCGGGGACCGTGCTCGGACACACTCCCAACATGGCGAATGCTCAGCCGGACCTGGCCTCGTTCAGGCCCACGTTCTTGCTCGCGGTACCGCGCGTCTTTGAGAAGGTGTACAACACCGCGACGCAGCAGGCGGCTGAGAACCCGGTCAAGCAGAGGATCTTCGAGTTCGCCGTCAACACAGCGGTCGACTACAGCAAGTCCCTGGATGGCGCCGGTCCGACGGCTGCGCTGCGGATCAGGCACGCGCTAGCCGACCGGCTCGTCTACGGCAAGCTGCGCGCCGCCGTCGGGGGGCGGGTCCAGTACGCGGTATCCGGCAGTGCGCCGCTCGGCGAGCGGCTCGGCCATTTCTTCCGCGGTGTGGGCATGACGATCCTGGAAGGTTATGGGCTGACCGAGACCAGTCCCGCCGCCACGGTGAACCGGCCAACCCGGAACAAGATCGGAACAGTCGGCCTGCCGTTGCCAGGCGTCGCGCTGCGGATCGCCGACGACGGTGAAATCCTGATCAAAGGGCCCATCGTCTTCACCGGCTACTGGCACAACGACACCGCGACCGCGGAAATGATCGACGAGGATGGCTGGTTGCACAGCGGTGACATCGGCGAACTCGACGACGAAGGCTTTCTGCGGATAACGGGGCGCAAGAAGGAACTGATCGTCACGGCCGCCGGAAAGAACGTCGCCCCGGCTGTTCTCGAGGATCGGGTGCGCGCACACCCACTGATCAGCCAGTGCATGGTGGTCGGCGATGGCAGGCGCTACGTGGCGTGCCTGGTGACTCTGGACGAGGAGACCCTCACGCACTGGAAGGCAACCCACGGCAAGCCCGCCGACGCGAGCGCGGCGGACCTGACGGACGATCCAGACATCACCGCAGAGATCCAGGCCGCCATAGACGAGGCCAACAAGGCAGTGTCAAGGGCCGAGTCGATCAGGCGCTTCCGGGTGCTCGGCGGCGATTTCACCGAGACCGGTGGTCACCTGACGCCGACGCTGAAGGTACGGAGGAACGTGGTCGTCAAGGATTTCTCTGGTGACATCGAGGCTCTCTATCAGTGATCCGGTGCTGCGCAAACGGGCGGGTGGGCACCGTCGGCGCTGGTCAAATGGGCCGCTACGGACTGGCTGAAGGGTGCCCGCCAGCGAGCACTGCGTCCAGGCGTTCCGCGACGAGTTCCCATCGCCACTCGGCCAGGACCCAGGAACGCCCCTTCTCCCCCATCGCGGCGGCACGATCGGCGTCGGTTAGCAGCTCAAGCACGCGCGTGGATAGTTGATCTGGCGACCGGCCGTCCACCACATATCCGGTTTGGCCGCTCAGCACCGCATCGGGGGCTCCGCCCGAGTCGCCGACGATGACGGGAAGTCCTGACGCTGCCGCCTCAAGGTAGACGATGCCGAGTCCTTCCACGTCCAGCCCACGCCGCCGCGTGCGGCACGGCATCGCGAAGACGTCGCCCGCGCCGTAATAGCCGGGCAGGTCCCGCCACGGAACCGAGCCGGTGAACGTGACCGACGATCTTACGCGGAGCCGTTCGGCTCGCCTTTCCAGCGTCGGCTGATACCTTCCGCCGCCCACCAACAACAGCACGGCGTCCGGGACTCTGGCCGTAACCTTCGGCCAGGAGCGGATCAGCGTGTCCTGGCCCTTACGCGGTACCAGCCGCGACACGCAGACCACAACCGGCCGCCCAGTCAGGCCCAGCCGCTCCCGCATGCCGTCGGCGCGGCGCCCAGGGCGAAACTCAGTGACGTCAACACCAGGGGTGAGCCGGACCATCCGCGCGGCCGCGGCCGGGGACAGCGCCGCGGCGAGCCGGGCCTTGAAGTAATCGCCGAGATAGGTGATCACGTCCACCTCATCGCCGATGCGCCGCAGCAGCGAGCGGGCGCCAGGAATCATCGCCCATCCGGCCTCGTGGCCATGGGTGACCGCGACGCACCGCTTGACTCCGGCGCTGCGCAGGCCTGGAGCAAGTAGGCCGAGTGGTGCCGCGGCCCCGAATAGCACCGTGTCGCAGCCGTGCTCGCGGACAATGTCCCGTGCCCGGCGTGACACGCTCGGCACCGGCAGCATCAGTGAACTCCGGTGACGGATCACCGGGAACGGCTGGCAGGCGTCGAACGCGGCGGCGCCAGGCCACGACGAGGCATAGACGACGACTGAACCCGGCGGCCGGGCGGACACCAGAGCATGCACAAATGACTGGATGCCGCCCTGCCGCGGTGGGAAGTCGTTGGTCACCACCAGGGTCTTCGGCGTCACGCTCGGAGATCCTAGCCCTCACCGGCTAGGGGCCTCGCAGCCCCTGGCCGGTGGACGTGCCGCCGCTGCTCGCCAGCAGCTGCCAGCACTTGTGGCTACGGCCTGACGGCGCCGTTGAACGTCGACGCGTACCAGGGTGTGGACATGGGGATCTCTTCCACGGTCATGCCAGGCTGCGGAGCGTCCACGATATTGCCGTTCCCGACATAGATGGCCACGTGGCCCTCGGCGTCATAGAGCAGCAGGTCTCCAGGCTGGATGCTTGAACTCGCCACATGCGGAAGGGCTGACCACTGTTCATAGGTTGTACGGGGGATCGAAACCCCAGCGGCCGCCCAAGCAGCCATGACGAGCCCCGAGCAGTCGAAGCTACTCGGCCCGCTGGCGCCATACACATACGGATCGCCGATCTTGGACAGTGCGTACTGAACGGCTATGCGCGCCGCTCCCGATCCGGCGACCGGCGTGGTAGCCGTGCGGGGGGTGCTGGGTGTGGATGGTGCCGGAGTCGTGAGTTTTCTCAGCTCGGCCCGGTTCTTGGCGACGAGATGCTGCAGGTGCGCCTTCTGCGCTGCCTTCTGCTTTTCAAGCTGCGCGATCGCTGCCTTGGTGCGCCGCTGCTGCTGCTGCGAGTCGCGCAACGTCTTGGCGGCGGTTATGAAGGCGCTCATCTGTGCTCGCCGGTCGCTGGACAGATGGCTGAGCAAGTCCGCCCGGTCCAGGACCACCTGCGGGTTGTCGGTCCCGAGCATCGCAATCGTGGAGTTGAGGTCACCCTGCTCATACGCTGCTGACGCGATCTGGGTGATCGCCAGGCGCATCGCCTCGAAGCTATGCTGGGCTTGACTGAGACGCCGGTTGATCATGTTGAGCCTGGTGGTTGCCGTACTCAGTTGCACCATCGACTGGTCGTACTGCTGGTCGACCCGGTCGAGCTGGCTCATCAGCTTGTTGATCTTCTGTCGAACCTGATCGGCGGTCGGACCCGGTGCGGCGGTGGCCGCCCCGCCAAGAGCGATGAACGCACCGGCTAGGGCAAGGCCGGTAACGGTCACCAAGCCGCGGCGCAAACGAGAACCCTTTAGTGCCGAGTGCGCACTCACGTATGTGACACGCTCCTTCCACCTGCCACCTACCGGGTGAGCTGACGGGTTCGGGCGGTGGAAGACTCGCCCTACCGGCACGGCCAGCACGCGACCGCGCCCGATTCACCCCTGAAGGACCAAGCCCGGCGCCACCCGGGCAGCAAGCATCCTCCGGCGGTTCCCCGGCTCCAGCGCCGACCACAAGGATCGGCCCGGACTCGGCGGGAGCCCATCACAGCGGCCACTATGACCGCTGAAAAATGATGTCGCTCGGGCGGAGACATTAGTGAAGATCACGAATGGTTTCAACCAGTTCGGGAACACTGGGTGGTGTTTCCTGGGACGACCCGCGCTCAGGACGCGTTTGCTTCCGGCAACATGAACCGCAGCGGCGGCACCATGCCCGCATCGGCTAGCGTACGCAGCGCCTGGCGCTCTGGCTCACCAATCTCGACATCGAGTCCGAGCAGCGTCCCGACGACGCAGTCACCACATGCGATGTCGCGCATTTCACACCGATCGCAGTCGATCAGCACGGCAACTCCTCCCGCTCACAGTTCCACCCTCCGGAACCACGAGTCGCTACGCTAGGAGGAGCCACTGACATTTCCGGGCGGCTTCTGCCTGTCGCCGGCCTGTCTGCCTGTCGCCGACCTGTCGCCGGCCCGACTGCCTGTCGCCGGCCCGACTGCCTGTCGCCGGCCCGACTGCCTGTCGCCGACCTGACGTCGATGTCGGCCTGACGTCGATGCCGGCGAGGTGGGCATGCCGACTAGGCACTTTTGCCGGGGCGCGCCACAAGCTCGACGGTGTCGGTTCCGTCGCACCAGCGACAGCGGACCTGCTCAATCGTTTCGGCAAGCACATGGCGGTCCTCGGTTCTCGGCTCGCCCGAGAGGTCGAGGTGGATGTAATCGCGAGAGCGGACCGTCCTTGTGACGTCGAACCTCGTCAGGTTGCCGCATCGGGAACATCGCCACCTGGTATCCGCGGTCGGCCAGGACACCGCCATCGAGCACCTCTCTGGACATCCGTCACGGCGCAACGCGTCATGATCGACGGCGCGTTGCTCACCTCATGATCCGCGCGAACGGAGAGTTTCAGCAAAATGAACTGAAAAGTCTCCGCGCGAAGGGATCATGACTGTTTGGCAGGCGGTTGCCCGTCATGTGCCATTAGACGGGAATGACGCCGCGCTTGCGGGCGGGCCCTGTGACCAGCTTGTGTTCCGAGATCTCCAGGCCACGGATGATGTGCACCCTTGTGTCGGCCGGGTCGATGATGTCGTCGATCAGCGCCTGCTTCGCGGTGAGGTAGGGATCGATCTGCGCGCGGATGGTGGCGATCAGATCCTGCCGAAGCCGTTCCCGCGCCTCGCCTGGCTCGGCGGCGCCAATTTGGCGGCGGAACAGGATGTTGACCGCGCCCTCCGGTCCCATGATCGATATCTCCGCTGTCGGCCAGCCGACAACGTAGTCCGCTCCGTACTGCCGGCCGCCCATCACGTAGTACCCAGCGCCGTAGGCCTTGCGCAGGATGACGGTGACCTTCGGCACCGTGGCGCAGGAAATGTTATGCAAGAACTTGGCGCCGTGCCGCAGGATGCCCTTGTGCTCCACGTCCCGGCCCACCACGAATCCCGGGACATCCACGAGGAACACCAGCGGGATACCGAACGAATCACAAATATTGATGAACTTCGCCGCCTTGTCGGCCTCATCCACCGAAATCGCGCCCGCCCTGATCATTGGCTGTGATGCGACAATGCCCGCTGGGCGGCCGGCGAAGCGACAGAAACCCGTGATGAGCGCCTTCGCCCAGTCCGGTTTGAGCGGGAAGAAGTAGCCCCCGTCCACGATCTCCTTGATCACCCGGCGCATGTCGTACGCCTTCCTCAGGTTGACCGGGACGATCTCATATAGCTTCTCCGACCGCCGTTCCACCGGGTCGCGCACCGGTTTGACCGGCAGCGGGTCGCCGTAACGGCACGGCATGAATGACAGGTAGTCACGGACCACACGAAGGCATTCCGCGTCGTCGGCTGCCTCGCGGTCCGCTACACCTGAGATCCTGGCGTGTACCGCTGAGCCACCCATCTCCTCTTCGGTGAGCTCTTCCCCGGTAGCCGCCCGGACCAGGTGAATCCCGGCCAGCGCCATCGACGACGTGCCCTTCACCATCGGCACGAAATCACACAGCGCGGGCACATAACCGGTGCCGGCGCTGCAGTGCCCCAGTACGGCACCCACCTGCGGCACTACGCCGCTCATCTGGCTCATCTCGCGGAATACGCCGCCCGTCCCGCCAAACGCTCCGACGGCCTCATTCACCCTGCCGCCGGCGGAATCGAGCAGGTAGATAACCGGGTGCCCGTGCTGAACGGCAAGTTCGCGCATGCGCGCTGCCTTCCGCTCACCGTGCACACCCATCGATCCGGCCAGCACCGTAAAGTCGTACGCGATCACCGCCGCCATGCGGCCGTCGATCTTGCCGGTCCCGGTGACGACCCCGTCCGCCCATGTGCGCCGACCCTCCGTCTGCGGCGTGTCGGCTGCCTGCGCCAGCATGCCCGCCTCGGTGAATGTGCCCGGATCGAAGAGAATGCCCACTCGCTCCCTGACCGTGAGCTTGCCGAGTTCGTGCTGGCGGGCGACAAGCTTTTCACCACCCATCCCGAGTGCGTCGCCCTTGCGCAGGGCAAGCTCGCGCGCCATGTGCTGCATGGTTTGCCCGTCCGGTCCCGCGTCGTCCGGTGTGGGTGCCACTCGGGGGTCCACAAACCCTCCTGCCGTACCGAATGAGATTCGATGTGTCGTACGGTACTCTGCGACCCCAGCCCGGCACCGTAGCCGCTGGCCGGGTCCGCTGGCACGCACGCCTGCACGGCCCGCTGGCACCCGCACGCGCCGGCCCGGCGGACGCTCCGCCGCATCGCGACGGCCTGCATCCGCGTGGTGCCCCGCCGTTCTGTCGGTGCCGGGGCCTATCGTCGGCAAGGTGGCGACCAGAGCTATCGGGGCGTGGCCCGAGGCAGGCCAGCACGACCCCGAGGCAGGCCCGCACGACCCCGACGCAAGCCAGCACGACCCCAACGCAAGCCAGCACGGCGCCGAAGCGGCCGATCAGATGGCGCCCGGCACGCCGTTCTTCTTCGTGCAAGGGGCGCTCGACGGGCTCGCCCGCCCGCTCGCGCAAACCGAATTCGTGATCGTCGACCTGGAGACCACGGGCGGGTCGCCGGCCAGCGCGGCCATCACCGAACTGGCCGCAATCCGTACCTTGGGCGGTGACCGCGCCGGTCAGCCCGATGCCGCCGAGGAGTTCGCCACACTGGTCAATCCCGGGCGCGTCATACCGCCGTATGTCGCGAAGCTGACCGGGATCACCGACGCCCTGGTAGCGGCCGCGCCACGGATTGAGGATGTGCTCCCCCGGTTCATAGAGTTCGCCGCCGGTGCCGTGCTCGTCGCGCACAACGCGCCATTCGACATCAGCTTCCTCACGGCCGCATGCACCGCGCACAACCTGCCCTGGCCGCGACTGCCCACGCTGGATACCGCGGCGCTCGCGCGGCAACTCCTCACCACCGACGAAGTGCCCGACTGCAGGCTCGACACGCTCGCCGAGTTCTTCGGCGCTGGTACACGGCCACGCCACCGTGCGCTCGACGACGCCCGCGCGACGACTTCGGTACTGTACGCCCTGCTCGGGAGGCTCACCAGCCGCGGGATTCACAGCCTTGAGGCGCTGCGCGGTTTCGCCCAGCCGTCCGTGCCTAAGCGGCGGCGAATGCGGCAGCTCACCGCCGGCGTGCCGAGAAAGCCGGGTGTGTGCCTGTTCACCGCCGACGACGGCAAGGTGCTTCACGTGATGCGCAGCTCCGACATGCAGGCCCGGGCCTGCGGCTACTTCACCGCGGCGGAGACTCGGCGCCGGATCCGCGAGATGGTGGACAAGACCACCCGGATTCTCCCGCTGAGCTGCGCCACGTCACTCGAGGCCGAGGTGGCGGAAATTAGGCTCATCGCCCTGCACAGGCCGCCCTACGGGGGGCGCGGTGGTGAGGTGGAAAGCGATCAGACGGCCGACCATGCCAGGTCGGCATCCGCGCTGGCCGCCGTTCCGTTGCTTGTCGTGGCCCGGCCGCGCTTTTCCGGCGGCTGGGACGCAGCGTGGATACGGCACGGCCGCCTTGATGGCACCGCAGTACATCCCCGGGGCGTCGGCGCACCAGTGTGCGTGGCGGAACCGCGCATGTTGCCGCCGCCCGAAGAGGTCAGCGCGGAGGTGCCGCCGCCCGGCACCGCCGCCGCCCGCCATGCCGAGGCGGCGTGCCTGCTTGGCTGGCTCGATTCGCCCGGCGTGCGGCTGATAGATGTGGACGGCACCTGGTGCTGCGAGGTCGGGTAGCCTACCGCTGTCGCCCAGGCGGGACGGCTGTCACAAAGGAGGCAGCAAGTGGTCACCGCGATCGTCCTGATCCGCACCGAGGTCCACCGCATCTCCGAGGTGGCCACGGAGATTGCACAATTCCCGCATGTCACTGAGGTTTACTCGGTCACAGGAGAGTTCGATCTCGTCGCCATGGTGCGTGTCAGGTCGCACGACGCGCTCGCCGACGTGATCCCCGGCGGGCTTAACAAGGTGCCGGGCGTCACCCACACCGAAACCCACGTCGCCTTCCGCACCTACTCGCGGCACGACCTCGAGGCCGCTTTCGCGCTCGGCTTCTCCGACGGAGCAGAGGGCTGAACACCCGGCGCCCGCAGGTCCGTGCCGCGCGCTTCCGCGGCTGATGCTCTTGACAGCGCCCGAACGGCTGCCGCTGCGTGTCACCCGGCTGACTTACAGGGTGGGCGGGCTCTTATGGGGAGCTTGCTGCAAGACGCTGGGTCATGTCGGCCCATTGGGTCAGCAAAGCCGCTGCCGCCCCAGAGTCGACCGCCGCCGACGCACGCGCATAACCATCGCGAAGTGACCCGATCAGAGCTGCCGCACCAGGCACGCCGGCGTCGGCGGCGAGCGCGGCGGCGGCGTTCAGCAGCACCACGTCCCGCACCGGGCCGCGCTCGCCGCCAAGCACAGCACGAGCCACGGCCGAATTGTGGGCCGCCTCGCCGCCCGCGAGGTCGCCTGGCCTCGCGCGCGCGATCGGAAGCTCGGCGGGGTCCAGCAGGGTTTGGCTGACCTCGCTCTGCGCTCCAACCGCCCCCTGGCTCACGATCCATACCTTCGATGTGGTCGTCGTCGTCAGCTCGTCAAGGCCGTCGCTGCCGTGGAACACCAGCGCCGAGCACCCGCGCGCGGCGAGGACTCCGGCGATCACCTCACACATCCGCTCGTTCGCGACGCCGACCGCCAGCGCCTGTGGATGAGCCGGGTTCGCCACCGGGCCGAGGAAGTTGAACACCGTCGGCACGCCAAGCTCGCGGCGCGGTACCGCCGCATGGCGCAAAGCCGGATGATAGAGCGGCGCGAAGAGGAACGCGATCCCCGTTTTCTCCACAACCTGTTCGGTGCGCTCCGGCGGCAGGTCGATAACCACGCCAAGGGCCTCGAGGACGTCCGCGGCCCCGCACGCGGATGACGCGGCCCGGTTGCCGTGTTTAGCGATCTTCACGCCCGCGGCGGCGGCGGCGATCGCGGCCATTGTCGAAATGTTCACCGTACGCGCCCCGTCGCCACCCGTTCCGACCAAATCCACAATCCGGCCCGGAATCCGGACCGGCAGCGCGTGATCGAGCATCGCCTGGGCGAGACCAGTCATCTCGGCGACCGTCTCTCCCTTGGCGCGCAACGCGACGCCGAACCCGGCGATCTGAGCGGGCGTGGCAGCGCCCGACATGATCTCGTTCATCGCCCAGGCGGCTTCTGCCACACTGAGCGACTCGCCCTTCAGGAGCGCGCCGATCAGCGCCGGCCATGTCGTCCGGTCATCCATGGTTCACCTTCAATTCAGCGACGGTGCTGCGGCAGCCGTTAGGGACCATTGGTGGCCGCTGCGGCGCGGGACCCGCACCGCAACGCACGGGACCTGCGCAGTGGCCTACGGGCGCCTCAATCCCGCGCGAGCCGCGCTGGCTGCTGTCGCATGAGGCCGGCCAGGGCAGCCGCGAGGGCTGACGCGACGATGGGGTGATTTACCACCGCGTCAGCGCCTGACCAGGTCGCCAGCCAGCCGTCATCGGGACGGCCGATGATCAGGAGCACCGGCGGGCAGTTGTAGATCTCATCCTTGGCCTGACGGCAGATACCCATCCCGCCGGCGGGCTGCGCCTCACCGTCGAGCACCATGATGTCCACGGCGCCCTCGTCGAGCCGCCGGAACAGCGCAGGCTCGGTGGCGCAGTCACTGACCTCGGCCAGGCCGACGTCTGGCGCGGGCCTGCGCCCGATGGCGAGCCGTATGGTCGCGCGGGTGCCGGCGTCGTGGCTGTAGACCAACACCCGCACAAGTTTGTCCCGCGAAGGGTCCGGAAACGAGTCGTCAGTACCGCTCATCTGTTCGTCCATTGGTCGGCCGCTGCTGTCAGGTTACGGGCAATGGTGTACGCAAGGATGCTAGCCGCCCAGCCGGGCGGAGCGCAGGCGGCGCCTTCCGGGGGGGTGCGCGACACGCGGCTACCTGTTCTCGCCATAATGTCAACGTGGCGACAGTAACCGCGACCGAGACGGGCTCGAGGGCGCCGGTACCTTCATCCCATCGGCCCAACCTGGTGAGCGTGGGCACCATCATCTGGCTGTCCTCCGAGCTCATGTTCTTCGCGGCTCTGTTCGCGATGTACTTCACCGTGCGTTCGGTCACCAAGGGGGCTGGCGGGGTCTGGCCCGAAGCGCATCTGGACCGGTCGTTCGCGTCGGTAAATACAACCGTCCTCGTGCTCTCGAGCGTGACCTGCCAGATGGGTGTCTTCGCCGCAGAACGGGGGGAAGTCAGCAAGCTCCGCTTCTGGTACACCATCTCATTCCTCATGGGAGCCTTTTTCGTCGGCGGGCAGCTGTACGAGTACATGCACCTCATCCAGGATCACGTGACGCTGTCGTCGAGCGGCTACGGGTCGGTGTTCTTCCTCACCACCGGCTTCCACGGTTTGCATGTAACCGGCGGGCTCGTTGCCTTCCTGTTCATCATGGGCCGCACGTTTGCCGCGAGACACTTCACTTACGAGCAACAGGTAAGCGCCATCGTCGTCTCCTATTACTGGCACTTTGTCGACGTCGTATGGATTGGCCTTTTCATGACCATCTATGTCATCCACTGACCGGAAACAGGGACCGCAGTGAGCTGGATAACCGCGCGACGACGCCGCCCGGCCGCCGGATACGTCGTCGTCCTACTCGCCCTGGTGCTCGTCGGCGCGGTTTATGCGGCGCTCGCGGGGCATGGGGCCTCGGCCGCGGCGCCGCCGCCTGGTGCCACCAAGCAGCAGATCGCCGCCGGCCGGCACCTGTTCGAGGTCACCTGTGCAAGCTGCCATGGCATCAACGCCCAGGGCACCGCCCGTGGGCCGAGCCTCATCGGTGTCGGCGCCGCTGCTGTCGACTTCCAGATCAGCTCCGGCCGCATGCCGGCCAAAGATATCGGCGCGCAAATCCCACAGAAGAAGCCAACTCTGACGCCGGCGCAGACAGGCGCGATCGCCGCGTACATCGCCTCACTCGCGGGCGGCCCGCCGATCCCGTCAGGCGCGCAGGTCGATGCGGCGGGCGCCAATTCCGGGCTCGGCCAGGAACTGTTCAACACCAACTGCGCGGCGTGCCACAATTTCGCCGGCGCCGGGGGCGCGCTGACCTATGGAAAATACGGACCGGCGCTCACCAAGGCGACGCCGAGACAGATTTACGAGGCCATGGTGACCGGCCCTGAGTCAATGCCCATTTTCAGCGACACCACGATCACTCCTGACCAGAAGCGAGCCATTATCCGGTATATTACGCAGACTCGTTCGGAACCAAATCCAGGCGGGTTTAGCCTGGGCCGGGTCGGCCCGGTCACCGAGGGCATCGTTGGCTGGCTGGCCGGACTCGGCCTGCTGATCGGGGCGGCCATGTGGATCACCGCGAAGCACCGTAGGCACAGCCATGACTGACAGCGGAAATCACTTCGAGGGCCTGCGCGGCGGGCCGGCTGACGAGGAAGGCGCGGGCCAGCAGGCGGCCGAAGGGTCTGCCGAGCATGGGTCCGTGGCCGGCGGGTCCGTGGCTGGCGGGTCCGTGGCCAGGGGGTCCGCGGCTGGCGGGTCCGCGGCCGGCGGGTCCGCGGCCGGTGGGTCCGCGGCCGAAGAGCAGCGCCCCAGGGCCCGGCGTCGCCGCAAGATCGGCACGCCGCCGCCTGCTTACGCGCGGCGCATGCTCGGCGATGGGCACGCGCCCGAGCCGGAGGACCGTGAGCTTCCTGCCGAGCCGGCCGACCCGCTCGCCGCACGCAAAGCCGAGCGGATCGCCGCGTTGTGCTTTCTCATATCCTTCCTCGGCAGCGCGGCCTTCATCGCGGCATACGTGATCTTCCAGGTGCGTTCGGTGGACCAGGCCTTCCGGTCCAACCTCGCGCTGGGCCTGTCCATGACCGTGGCCTTTCTCGCCCTTGCCGCTGGTGCCGTCGTCTGGGTGCGGAACGTCATGCCGTATGTTCAGCTCACTGAGGAGCGCCACCCGCTGGCATCTACGGATGAAGAAAGGCGAGAATTCGCCACGACATTCACCGAGAGTACCGAGGCCACCCAGGTCGTCAAGCGGCCGCTGCTGCGCAGGAGCCTGCTCGTTGCGCTCGGGCCGTTGGCACTCGCACCGCTGCTCCTGCTGCGCGACCTCGGCCCGTTGCCGCGTAAGAGGCTGCGTCGTACCGCGTGGAAAAAGGGAACGCGCCTGGTTGTGCAATCGACCAACCTGCCGATAAGAGCGGCTGACTTCAGCACCCCCGGTTCGTTGATCACAGTGATACCGGAGGGTACGGGCGAGGATCTCAACGCCGTGGCTAAGGCGGCGACAATCATCATCAAGTTCCGGCCTGGCGAACTTCAGCACCCCACCGTTATGAACTGGACGGTGGACGGCATCGTCGCGTATTCCAAGATATGCACGCACGTCGGCTGCCCGGCCGCGCTGTACGAGCAGACGACGCATCACATCCTGTGCCCGTGCCACCAGTCGACGTTCGACGCGACGAAGGGCGCCAAAGTCATCTTTGGCCCGGCGCCGCGTCCGCTCCCGCAGTTGCCTATTACCGTAGATGGTGAGGGCTACCTGGTCGCGCAGGGCGATTTCGTTGTGCCGGTTGGCCCGAGCTTCTGGGAGCTAGGATGAGCACCACGGACAAGGCACTGCGCGGTCTGGGCGGCTGGCTCGACGACCGCTTCCACGGCGCCAAGTACACGCGCAGCCTCTTCAGGAAGATCTTCCCCGACCACTGGAGCTTCCTGCTCGGCGAGATCGCCCTCTACTCCTTCGTCATCCTCCTGCTCACGGGAACGTTCCTTACGCTGTTCTTCAAGCCGAGCATGACCGACGTCGTGTACCACGGCTCTTACACCAAGCTGGACGGCGTGCGGATGAGCGAGGCCTACGCCTCGACGCTCAACATCAGCTTCGACGTCCGCGGCGGCCTGCTCATGCGGCAGATTCACCACTGGGCGGCGATCCTGTTTCTTGCCGCGATCATGGCGCACATGCTGCGGATCTTCTTCACCGGCGCATTCCGCAAGCCCCGCGAGATCAACTGGCTGATCGGCGTCACCATGTTCACCCTCGCCATCGTCGAGGGATTCGCCGGATACTCACTTCCCGACGACCTGCTGTCCGGCACCGGGCTGCGGATCCTCGAGGGCGTGGTGCTGTCAATCCCGATTGTCGGCACCTACACATCGTTCTACGTATTCGGCGGCCAGTTCCCCGGGCACGACTTCATCCCCCGGCTGTACATCGTGCACGTACTGCTCATACCGGGCATCCTTCTGGCGCTGGTGACCGCGCACCTGCTCATCATGTTCCACCAGAAGCACACGCAAATGCCGGGCAAGGGCGCCACCGACCGGAACGTGGTCGGCCAGCCGTTCTACCCCTATTTCGTGGCCAAGACCGGCGCCTGGTTCTTCTTCATCTTCGCCGGGTGTGCCGGGCTTTCCGCGGCGGCCCAGATCAACCCGATCTGGCTGTTCGGCCCCTACAACCCCGCAGCGATCTCAGCAGGCTCGCAGCCGGACTTCTACATGGGCTGGCTGGAGGGTGCGCTGCGGATGATGCCGGCCTGGCAGATCAACTTCTTGGGCTACAGCCTCAGCCTCAGCGTATTCATTCCCGGGCTGCTTATCTTCGGGCTGCTGATCACGGGTCTCGCTCTGTACCCGTTCCTTGAGCAGTGGGTTACGGGGGATAAACGGGAGCATCATGTCGTGGACCGACCACGCAACGCACCCACCCGTACCGCAATCGGCATGGGCGGCGTCACCTTCTACGGTGTGCTGTGGCTGCTCGGCGGCAACGACCTGATCGCGCGCTTCTTCGACATCCAGCTCTACTGGACGACCTGGTTCGGCCGCGTCGCCATCATCGTGGGACCACCCATCGCCTACATCATCACCAAACGGATCTGTCTCGGCCTCCAGCGCAAGGACCGTGAACTGGTCGAGCACGGTGTGGAGACCGGCATCGTCAGGCAGCTGCCCAGCGGCGAGTTCGTCGAGGTGACCCGCCCGCTGGACGAAGAGGCCCGGGCGGCGATCGGCGACAGGACCGCGCCCGCCCTGCTGCCGGCCGGCGTGACAACGCAGAGCCGCGTACCCTCCCCGGAAACACGCCACGTCGTGGGGCGGCTGCGGTTCCGGCTGAATCAGGTCTTTCACGAGGGCATCCCGCTCGACGGGGAGCCCGGCGACGGGCATGGCGACGGCCATGGCGACGGGCGTGGCGACGGGCACAGGGCGCTGCCTGCCGGGTCCGAGCCCGAAGAGTAACCGGAGATCTCCTACCGGGGCCCGAACACACCCTGCGGTGGCGCGGTCGGGGCGGCAGGATTGGTGAGATAGCTCCCCTTCCGGCCAACCACGACCTCTTGCCGCAACGCGCTTCCCTTGAGCAGCTTTTGCCACGAGAGGAACCAGATCGTCCACCCGTCATTCCAGGTGCCCGCTACCGGACTGCCCACGATCGTGATCGGGTCGCCGCGATTCGCGTGGTTGTAGTACCAGACCGCGTACTGTGGCGCCAGGTTCACGCAACCATGGCTGACGTTGGCGTAACCCTGCTCGCCGACGGACCAGGGTGCGCTGTGGATGTAGTTGCCACTCCAGGTGAACCGTACCGAGTCATAGACGAGCACGTTGTAGTAGCCCGGATTGCCTGGGCAGATGCCGAAGCTGCACGAGTTCATCTCCACCGGGTTGCCCTTTTCGATCGTCAGGTACCTTCCATTCGGCGTGTCACGACCGGGCTGCCCTGTGCTGATCGGCCAGTTGTACCTGAGTCTGTGGTTGACCCATACCTTCATCCGGTGGCTGCTCGCGCTGGCCAAGACCACGAGCGACTCACCGATCTTGAAGGTCCTCGAAAGGTTGGCGGTCCCGTAGAGGCCGTCCGCGCCGCGCACTCCGGTCAGGTGCGCGTCCAGGCGCACCTTGTCATAGGCCGGCCAGTGCTTCTTCGGCCGGAACCAGACATTCTTGTTGTCCATCCAGAACCAGGCGCCCACGACCGGCTTGCTGCTGCGCAGCTGGAGTGATCGCTCCACGTCACCCTTGTCACGGATTGCCCGGCTGAAGGTGACCATGATCGGCATCCCGACACCGACCGTCTCACCCGGCTGTTCGACGACCGAGGCCGTGAAGGTTCGGGTAGGCGCGGACGTCCTGAACGTCGCGTGCTCAGTCGATTTCGTGCCGTTATGGTTCACCACAACAGCGGTTACCGAATAGGCTTGCGCCGGCGCGAGCGCCCACGTTGAATGCCAGATCGTACCGCCGGGGTTGAAGTAACCCGCAACCTGCTTACCGCGCCGGTCGGCGACGGTGACGCCGGTCAGCTTGCCCCCGCTCACGCTGACCCCGACGCCGAGGTCGGGCCGGTCGTCGATGGCGCCCTCGCCCGGGCTTATGGTTACCCTGGCTGGCTCCGGCCGGACTGGGCCGGTCCCGGTGCCCTGGCAGCCTGTAACCAGGATGGACAACACCGTCAGCAGCGCGAATGGCGCCAGGCGCGCAAGCCGCTTCGCCATTGTGGTGACACTCCCCCGCAATTGTGGTCACACTTCCCCGCATGCTCAACCTCCCCGAGGCCGCGCCCCATTTCATTCCCGCAGGAGCGGCAGGATTAACGCACGCTCGGTCGCTGGGCCGATGGAGGAATTCCCCGGTAATCCGCGTATACCTTAGCCCGGCGAATGCGCGAACGGGTGGAGCCGGGCCTGACCGTTCAGCCAGCCGACGTGGCCGACACCGTATTAATCAGTGGGAGTAGTGGCCCCGGTAGTACTCGAAGACGAACCCGATCGCCGACAGCACGGTGAAGAGCAGGCCGATAAGGAAGAGCCACCAGCCGACCGCGAAACCGAGCGCGGCGACGGCCGCGGACAGGCCCGTGAACAGCGGCCACCAGCTGTGCGGGCTGAAGAAGCCGAGTTCACCTGTCCCCTCGGCTATCTCGCCCGACGGGTTATCTTCGGGCCGCATGCGGGGCAGCCGGCGTCCGGTGAACAGCAGATAGAAGCCGATGAGGAAGGCTAGGCCAACGGAGACGCCAAGGGCCGTTGACCCGGTCGGATCCTTGGAGAAGTACCAGTAGATGACGTCGCTGACGGCGAAGAACGCCGCGCACATTAGGAACAGGAAGCCTTCAATCCTCACCGGATACCTCGCGAGAGATCTGACGGGCCGTCAGGCAGGTGCTCATGGCCGCCGCACCACCTACTCAATGGATCGCCGGGCCGAGCCGACTTGCTGGGCGGGGCGGCCCGTCCTGACGTGTGGGTAATGCAAGTCGAACGCGGGCCGCTCGGACCGGATTCGCGGGATGCGGGTGAAGTTATGCCGCGGCGGCGGGCAGCCCGTCGCCCACTCCAGCGAGTTGGCGAATCCCCACGGGTCATCCGCCGTCACCTTCTCGCCATACCGGGAGGTGACATACACGTTCCAAAGGAAGAACAGCGTAGAGGCGCCGAGAATGAAAGCGCCGATCGAGGACACCATGTTGAGGGTGTTGAAGCCGGCGTTCGCAGGAAAGGTGGCGTAGCGCCTGGGCATCCCCTGGACACCTAGCCAGTGCTGCACAAGGAATGTTGTGTGGAACCCGATGAAAAGGGTCCAAAAATGCCACTTTCCCAGCGTTTCGTTGAGCATTTTCCCGGTCATCTTCGGCCACCAGAAGTAGAAGCCGGAGAACATGGCGAACACGACGGTGCCGAACAGCACGTAGTGGAAATGGGCCACCACGAAGTAGGAGTCACTGACCTGGAAGTCGAGCGGCGGTGAGGCGAGGATGATGCCGGTGAGGCCGCCGAAGAGGAACGTCACAAGGAAGCCGAGCGCGAACAGCATCGCGGTTTCAAAGGTCAGCTGGCCGCGCCAGATCGTGCCGGTCCAGTTGAAGAACTTCACCCCCGTCGGCACCGCGATCAGGAACGTCATGAAGGAGAAGAAGGGCAGCAGCACAGCGCCGGTCGTGAACATGTGGTGCGCCCACACCGTCATGGACAGTCCGGCGATCGCAATGGTCGCGCCGACCAGGCTCTTGTAGCCGAACAGCGGCTTGCGGCTGAACACCGGCAGCACTTCTGTGATGATCCCGAAGAATGGCAGTGCGACGATATACACCTCGGGATGGCCGAAGAACCAGAACAGATGCTGCCAGAGGATCGCACCACCGTTGGCCGAGTCGAACACCTGCGCGCCGAGCTTGCGGTCGATCTCGAGCACCAGCAAGGCCGCCGCGAGCACCGGGAACGCCAGCAGCACGAGAATGCTGGTGAGCAGGATGTTCCAGGTGAAGATGGGCATACGGAACATCGTCATGCCAGGCGCCCGCATGCAGAAGATCGTCGTGACGAAGTTCACCCCGGACAAGATCGTGCCGAACCCCGACAGCACCAACCCCATGATCCACATGTCGCCGCCGAGTCCCGGCGAATACACCGAACTCGTCAGCGGTGAGTAGGCGTACCAGCCGAACCCCGCCGCTCCGCCGGGGGCGACGAAGCTGAGCAGCAGGATGAGCCCACCGAACAGGAACATGTAGTAGCTGAGCAGGTTCAGCCTGGGGAAGGCCACGTCCGGGGAGCCGATCTGCAGCGGCAGAATCTCGTTGGCGAACCCGACGAACAGCGGGGTGGCGAACAGCAGCAGCATGATCGTGCCGTGCATGGTGAAAAGCTCGTTGTACTGCTGATCCGATATCAGCCGCTGATTCGGGCGCAGGAGCTGGGCCCGCATGATCATCGCCATGATCCCGGCGGCCAGGAAGAAACCGAAGGAGGTGATCAGATAGAGGTGGCCGATCACCTTATGGTCGGTCGTCGAGAGCCAGGAGGCGAGCACTGAGCCTCTTCTGGGATGGCGCAGCGGCGTGACCTGGCGGACAGGCTGTTCGATGGTGGTCACTGAGCACCCCCGGCTGCCTTCTGAGCTGCCTGTTGAGCAGCAATCCACTGCTGGAACTGCTGTGCGCTGACGATTTTGACGGTGAAGAGCATTTCGCTGTGGTAGAGGCCACACAGCTCGGAGCACCGGCCGGAGAAGGTTCCTGTTGCCGTCGGGGTGATGTCAAAGTGATTGGGATACCCCGGGACAACGTCCCGTTTGAACAGGAACGCCGGTACCCAGAAAGAATGGACGACATCGGGCGAGGTCAGGTCGAAGCGGACGGTCTTGCCCTTGGGCAGCACGAGCTGCGGACCCGAATAGGACCTGATCTGTGCCGGATTGACAGGGTACCCGACGAGCCTGACATTGTACTGCTTGTACTGGAACTGCCAGCTCCACTGGAACCCGCTGACGGACACGGTCAGATCGGGACGCGCCGACGTCTCGGTGATGTAGTTCTCGTCGCGCGCGGTGAAGTAGAAGAGCACTGCGATCATGATGAACGGCACAATGGTGTAAAGCGCCTCGATGGGGAGGTTGTACCGCACTTGGGGAGGCAGCTCGTCGGAGCGCTTCCTGTGGAAAATGATCGCCCAGACGATCAAGCCCCAGACGACGATTCCGACCCCCAGGGCTGCGACCCACGAGCCTTGCCAGAGGGTGAGTATGGCCTTGCCCTGCTGCGTCACGGGCCGCGGCATGCCCAGCCGGGTCCACGCTGTCGCTCGGCATCCGGTGACGCTGACGAGCAGCAACAACAGCACGCCGGCTCGCGGTACCCAGCGGCGCGGCAGCGCTGGCCGGCTCTCCCGCAGCGACGTCAGGCGCCTGACCAATTGGCGCAGGCGCACGTGGGTGAGACTCACAATGCGAAACATTACTGGGCCGCCCGGCCGAAGCTTCGCCCGGTCCCCGGTATTTGGTGTGCCCGCTAGTGTCGTGATCGTGGCCTACCTGGATGCCGCCTCGACCGAGCCGCTGCACCCGGCGGCGCGGGCGGCCCTGTTCAGCGCCCTCGATGAGGGCTGGGCCGATCCGGCCAGGCTGTACCGTGACGGCCGGCGTGCACGCTTGCTGCTCGACCAGGCCCGGGAGCGCGTGGCCTCGATCCTCGGCTGCCGCGCGGATGAGCTGTCCTTCACGAGCTCAGGGACACTGGCGGTGCAGCTTGCGGTGCTCGGAACCGCGAGGGCGCGGCGGCGGGGCCGCAACATCCACATCGCCGCGAGCGCGGTCGAGCACTCGAGCGTGCTGCACGCCGTCGCGGCCTGCGAGCGCGACGGGGCGGAGGCCACGATCGTCGGCGTGGACCAGCAGGGGCGGGTGGATCCCTCGGAGTTCGCCGCCGCGCTGCGGCCCGGCGACACCGTGCTCGCCTGCCTGCAGTCGGCTAACCACGAGGTAGGGACCCTGCAGCCCGTGTGCGAAGCCGCCAGCGCTAGCCGTTATGCATCCATACCGTTGCTCGTCGACGCGGCGGCATCCGCGGGCCGCGTGCCCGTCGCCGCAGGCTGGTCCCTGCTCGTCGCGAGCGCACACAAATGGGGCGGCCCCGCGGGCATTGGCGTGCTCGCCGTGCGCAAGGGCACCCGGTGGCGGAGCCCGCTGCCGGACGGCGGAAGCGGAGGCGGCGGCCACGCAAGCGGCTGGCTGCCCGGGTACCCCAACGTTCCCGCCGCTCTGGCTGCGGCGGCTGCCCTTGACGCCATGGAAGCCGAACGGCTTACGCGGGAAACCGCGCTCCGCGCTCTCACCGATAGAATCCGTGTCCGGATTCCCAGCATCATCCCGGACAGCGTAGTGTACGGTCACCCAGTACACAGGCTGACACACATCGTGACCTTCTGCTGTCTCTATGTAAATGGCGAGGCACTTGTGACGGAACTGGACCGAGCGGGATTCGGGGTATCGTCGGGCAGTGCGTGCACGGCAGATACGCTGCAGCCGAGCCATGTGCTGGCGGCGATGGGCGTGGTTACCCACGGCAATGTCCGGGTATCGCTACCGCGTACCACGGCCCAGGAGGCGATCGAGCGGTTCCTTGCCGTACTCCCCGGCATTGTGGCGGGCCTCCGTGGCACGGCTGATCCACCGGGGGCCGGTCACGGCCCCACCCGCGGTGCGGTGAGCGCATGAGATGGCCCCGGCGGTCCAGCGGCGAGCATGCGCGCGCACGTGGACGGCCCGCACCGCCTCCGCCCCCGCCGCCACCTGGACGGCATACGCCCGTCCTGACGATCAACGCCCTCGGCCGCAAGTGCCCTATCCCGATCATCATGCTGGCGGAACAGATCAGAGATGTGCCGGCCGGCGCGGTGGTTGCGGTGCTGGCTGATGATCCCGCGGCGCGCACCGATGTGCCGGCCTGGTGCGGGATGAAGTCGCAGGAGTTCCTTGACGAGCAGGCACTGCCACACGGCTGGGCCTTCCTGGTCCGCCGACGCTACTGAAGGGACGGTTCGCGAGCAGGCTCTATAGGTGCGTGGCGATGTCGGCCGCTGCGGCGTCGCCGTACATGGCAGCGAAACGGTCGAGCACGGGGCCTCGCTTCAGCTCGTACTCCTGCGGGCCCACGGTCTCGAGCACATAGACGGCGATCAGGTTGCCGAGCTGCGCGGCTCGTTCGGGTGACAGCCCCCATGCCACGGCGGACAGGAAACCCGCGCGGAAGGCGTCGCCCCCGCCCGTTGGATCGAGTGCGCGTTCCACGGGCAGCGCGGGAACGGAAACCGTCGGCTCATCAACCCGCTCCACGCGGGCGCCTTTCGCGCCCAGGGTGGTCACCCGCACCTTGACGCGGCTCAGCACCTCTTCGTCGGACCACCCGGTCTTTTTCTCGGTCAGCGCCTTCTCGTATTCGTTGGTGAACAGGTAGGAAGCCCCGTCTACCAGCTCGCGGATGTCGGGCCCGTCCATCCGCGCAAGTTGCTGCGAAGGATCCGCCGCAAAAGCGATTCCGCGTTCGCGGCACTCTGCGGTATGCCGCAGCATCGCATCCGGATCGTTCGAGCTGACCAGGACGAGGTCAAGTCCGCCGACGCGGTTCGCCACCGGCCCCAGTTCGATGTTGCGGGCCTCGCACATTGCACCCGTGTAAAACGACGCGATCTGGTTCTGGTCGACGTCGGTCGTGCACAGGAACCTGGCCGTGTGATGCAGGTCCGAGACGTGCACCGACGCAGTGTCCACCCCATGCCGCTCCAGCCATGACCGGTAGTCGTCAAAATCCGGCCCCACGGCTCCGACGAGGATGGGGCGCAGCCCGAGCCGGCCCATGCCGTATGCGATGTTCGCCGCAACCCCGCCGCGCCGGATCTCCAGGGCATCCACCAGGAACGACAGCGACACTTTTTCGATCTTGCCGCTGACGAGCTGATCCGTGAACCGGCCGGGGAAGGTCATCAGGTGGTCGGTAGCGATCGATCCGGTCACGGCGATACGCACGATGTGCTCCTTGCTGGAGTGAGGGCGACGGCGCCAAGGCTACCGTGACCGCCAGCGCGTGGCCGACCACAGAAAAACCAAACTCCCAGGCCGACGGTTAGTGGCAACCGCCAAGCTGCTGGGGAGCCGTGCTCAGTGGAAGGAGTCGCCGCAGGCGCAGGAACCGGTCGCGTTCGGGTTCTCGATCGTGAACCCCTGCTTCTCGATGGTGTCCACGAAGTCGATGGTCGCGCCCATCAGGTAGGGAGCACTCATCCTGTCGGTGACCACGCCGACCCCGCCGAAGGTATTGACCAGGTCACCCTCCATCGAGCGCTCGTCGAAGTAGAGCTGGTAGCGCAGTCCGGAGCAGCCGCCAGGCTGCACAGCGATACGCAGCCGCAGGTCGTCGCGGCCTTCTTGGTCGAGAAGGCTCCTCACCTTGGCTGCGGCGCCGTCGGTGAGGATGACGCCCTGCTGCGTGGTCTCACCCTGAACCGTCATATCTCGCTCGCTCCTGCACTCGGTGGATTCACGTTGGGTTGGCGGCCGGGTAACAGCAGCCATCGCTGGCGGCCTGCTGTCGCCCGCGTTGTCTCAACGATATGACTCCGGCCGACATTCCGCGCCTCCCGGGCGCTCCAATTCACGCTCGGCTTTCCAGCCAGCACATGCGGGCACTGTCGCCGGACGCGTTTGAGGCCCTCTGCGGGTCGCCCGGGACCCCTCTGCGGGTCGCCCGGGACCCCTCTGCGGGTCGCCCATGGCCCGTGGAGACCCTCCGCGGGTCGCCCGGGACCCGTGGAGACCCTCTGCGGGTCGCCCGGGACCCGGGGAGACCCTCTGCGGGTCACCCAGGACCCCTCTGCGGGTCACCCAGGACCCGTGGAGACCCTCTGCGGGTCGCCCGGGACCCGTGGAGGCCCCCTGCGGGTCACCCAGGACCCCTCTGCGGGTCACCCAGGACCCGTGGAGACCCTCTGCGGGTCGCCCATGGCCCGTGGAGACCCTCTGCGGGTCGCCCAGGACCCTCTGCGGGTCGCCCGGGACCCGTGGAGGCCCCCTGCGGGTCACCCGGGACCCGTGGAGGCCCCCCTGCGGGTCGCTCCTCACGCGCCAACCGCCGCCTGGATCCCCGTTCGCATGAAAGGACCCCTACGTCAAACCGCTAGCCGGCCGCGCGTACGATGGGTATCGTCACTAAGACGATAAGGGGATGCGATGACGATGCCGACCGACCGTGCGCTTCCGCTGCTCGTGCTGGGAGCCGGATCGGACCCTGTGACCGAACGCGGCGTCGAGTGCCCCGGCACTCTTCCCCCAGCCTCGGATCCCACACTCGCCCCGCGCGCCTATGCCGCGAAACAAGCGCTCGGTGACCGCCTGTTCGTGCTCGGCCACCACTACCAGCGAGACGAGGTCATCCAGTTCGCCGACGTCACCGGCGACTCGTTTAAGCTCGCCAGAGACGCGGCAGCCCGGCCGGACGCGGAATACGTCGTCTTCTGCGGCGTGCACTTCATGGCCGAGTCGGCCGACATTCTCACCACCGACCGCCAGCGTGTGATCCTTCCCGACCTGGCGGCAGGCTGCTCCATGGCGGACATGGCAACCTACGAGCAGGTTACGGAATGCTGGGAGGTACTCGAGGACGCGGGCGTAGCCGACGACGTGATCCCGGTCACCTACATGAACTCCTCGGCCGACATCAAGGCGTTCGTCGGTCGGCACGGCGGGACCGTGTGCACGTCCTCGAACGCGCGGCGGGCTCTCGAGTGGGCGCTGCACCGGCGTGGCGCTTCACGCAAGGTGCTGTTCCTGCCTGATCAGCATCTGGGCCGCAACACGGCGGTGCTCGAGCTGGGGATGGACCTGGCGGACTGCGTGGTCTATAACCCGCACCAGCAGGACGGCGGCTTGACCGCGGAGCAGCTGCGCGCCGCGACGATGATCTTGTGGCGCGGGCACTGCTCTGTGCACGGAAGGTTCACCAGGCAGTGTCTCGATGAGGTTCGCGCCCGGATCCCCGGGGTGAATGTCATCGTCCATCCTGAGTGCCGTTACGAGGTGGTGACCCGCGCGGATTTCATTGGCTCGACCGAACGGATCATCGCCACGATTGAGCAGGCACCGGCCGGGTCGGCCTGGGCGGTTGGCACCGAACTGAACCTTGTGCAGCGGCTCGCCACCCGCAACCCCGACAAGACCGTCGTGTTCCTCGACCGCACGGTGTGTTTGTGCGCCACGATGAACCGGATTGACCTGCCGCACCTGGTGTGGTCATTGGAGTCACTCGCCCGCGGCACGGTGGTGAACCGCATCCAGGTCGATGAGGACACCGCGTACCACGCCCGCGAGGCGCTCGACCAGATGCTGGCCCTGCCCTGAGCGACCCCTGAGCGACTGCGGCCCAATGGATCTCCGCACGCCTGGGAGCGACACACCAACGGCAGCCGTTCGGGCTCTGCTGCTCCGGGGTGCCGACCCCCCGGATCCCCCGACGGCCCACTCTCCGCCCCATGGATCTCCGCACACCTGGGAGCGACACGCCAACGGCAGCCGTTCGGGCAAAGGATCGGCGGCACGCGCGCGGGAACCTTGGCGCGCGCTGGCGAGCCGGTCACACGCCTGGGGCGCCCCATACCGGAAACCAGCGTCCCAGGTCTTGCTCGATCATCAGGTCTGTTTCGATCGCGGCGCGGACCTGAAGCTCGACCGCGCTGTCGCGCCGCTCCCCCGGCAGCGGCGCGAACGGGTAAAAGGTGCCGCGTTTGTACAGGTACACGAGGGCAAGGCGGCGGTCCTTTGCGTCGCGGAAGGCGACGAGCGAGCACAGCAGCTGCGGGCCGAAGCCCGCGTCGGTCAACGTGGAGTTCACCGCGTGCACATCGGTTACGAGCGCTTCCAGCTGGTCGGCAGGGTGGCGGATAACCATCCACGTGAAACCGTAGGAGTCGCTGGTGACCTCCACCGGCGCGTTGTTGCCATCACTGTCGAGCAACTCCCGGACCTCGGCCTCGATATCGTCGAACGCCCGGCCCTCCATGGCACGAAAGCAGACCGAGCCCACTCCTGTCGGCACGAACGACGTGCCTGCCGCCAAGGTGATGGCAGCGGACGGCAGGGCAAAGAGCCGGTCCAGATCCGGCTGCACCGGCTTTGACCGGCCGAGCAGCGCATCCAGGAACCCCACCGTCACCTGCCGATCTGCTGTGAGATCTTGGCCAGCTGGGCCAGCCTCTTATCCAGCGATGGGTGCGTGGAGAACAGGGCAGAGATGCTGCCCTTCGCGAACGCGGGCGCGAAGTAGAAGGCGTTAAGGCCCTCGGCGGCGCGCAGGTCCTTGACCGGGATTCGCGCGATGTCGCCGCTCACCTTCTGCAGCGCGCTCGCCAGCGCAGAGGGCTGGCCAGTGAGCAGCGCACCCGAGCGATCGGCGGCCAGCTCCCGGTACCTGGAGAGGGCGCGGATCAGCAGGAAGCTGATCGCATAGACGACGATGCTCACTGCCATGATCGCAAGCATCACGAGCGCCGAGTTGTCATTGCTGTCACGCCGACGACCGCCGCCAAAGAGCTCGGAGTAGAAAGCGAACCTGACCATCAGGCCCGCGACGATGGCGAGGAACGAGGCGATCGTCATCACGGTGACGTCTCTGTGCGCCACATGTGACATCTCGTGCGATATCACGCCTTCCAGCTCGGCGCGATCCAGCCGGCGCAGCAGTCCCGTCGTTACGCAGAGCACGGCCACCTTGCTGTTGCGCCCGGTGGCGAAGGCGTTCGGCATGTTCGTGTCGGAGATCGCCACCCTCGGTTTGGGCATGTTCGCGAGCGCGCAGAGCCGGTCCACGACGCCGTGCAGTTCCGGGGCCTCTTGTGGGCTGACGACCCTGGCCCCCGCCGCCCTGAGGGCGATCTTGTCGGAAAAGAACAGGGAGGCGATCGTCATGCCACCACCGAACAGGATCGCGATGAACACGATGCCGCCCATGGACACGCCGAAACGGCCAAGGATAAAAATGATCGCGAAAACGAAGACAACGAGGACGAGCCCGAGCAGAAACATCGTCAGGCCCATCCGCGCCGTTAGACCGCGGTCAGGGGCGAATCGGGTACGCGCCATCACCATCTCCACCTTCCCAGCGCTGGCACCCAGGATGAGTACATGCTGTCAGCCCTGGCGTCAGTCCGGGATAAGGCCGTCCTCACTCATGAGCTGCCTGACCTCGTCCATGGTCGCGTCGGGCGGCGGCAGGATCAGGTCAGAGGCGCTCAGCGCTTCCACGGGCACTGGCGAGCCTACCTCGCGGATCCTGCTGATCAGCGCCTCGAGCGCGGCGCGGAATGAGGTCTCGTCGCCGCCCTTCAGCGCGGCATCAAGTTTTTCATCGAGAACGTTGAGCTCGGTCACCGCGGAGTCAGGAATGCTCAGCTGGCCCTCGCCCATGATACGGACGATCATGCACCCTCCCCATGGGCGGGCGGCTCGTCGGCCGACTGTGCGGGAGACTGCTGACCGGCCAGCCCGTCGGTGTTTGACGTGGCGCCCTGCCCGGTGCCGGTCGTGCCCGCCTGCCCGGTGTCGGGGCCGGCGGTCGGCCCGGTGCCGGTCGTTCCCGCCTCGCCGGCGCGCGCCGTCTTCCCGGCACCGCTGGGTGCGCTCTCGATCTGCGCAGGCGCGGCCTGGCCGATCTCTCCCCTGAGCCGCTGCATCTCAAGTTCGACGTCCGACGAGCTGCTCATCCGGTCAAGCTCGGCCTGGATATCGTCCTGCTGGCCGCCACCAGTGAAGTCCTCGAGCGCACCAGAGGCCAGCAGCTCGTCGATGGCGCCCGCCCGGGCCTGCATCTGGGCGGTCTTGTCCTCGGCACGCTGGATCGCCATGCCGACGTCTCCCATCTCCTCCGAGATGCCCGAGACGGCCTCGCCGATCCTGGTCTGCGCCTCCGCAGCGGTGTAGGTCGCCTTGATCGTTTCCTTGCGGGTACGGAAGGCATCCACCTTCGCCTGGAGTCGCTGCGACGCGATCGTCAGCTTCTCCTCCTCCGCCTGAAGCGAGGCGTACTGCGCACGCAGGTCGCCGATCTGGCCCTGCACCCCAGAACGCCTGGTCAGGGCCTCGCGAGCGAGATCCTCACGCCCGCCGGACAGCGCCTTTCGCCCTTGGTCCTCAAGCTTGCGTGAGTTGAGCTCGAGCTGGTTGATCTGCAACTCGACACGCTTGCGGGACGTGGCCACGTCGGCGACGCCGCGCCGGACCTTGGTCAGCAGCTCAAGCTGGCGCTGATAGGAGTAGTCAAGGGTCTCGCGAGGATCTTCCATCCTGTCCAGGGCCTTGTTGGCCTTGGACCTGAAGATCATCGACACCCGCTTCATGACGCTCATAGGCGCGGCCGTCCCCTTCGTCCTGTAGGCCGTCTCACGGTGCCCGCTTGGCCTTGTGCTTGGTGTAATCAACTCTAGAACCAGTCGACGCATGCTCTGCCGACCGATGCGCGCACGTCGGCGGTTCCGGCTGATCGGATTCCACCCTACGCGTTCACGTATGTGGCAGTCACCACGTTCAGTGCCGGTAGGCTTTGCGCGTGTTCCGACGTCATAGCGCAGCCTCGGCGAATGAGCCTGCTCGCAGCAAGACGGGCGGGGCGGGCCCGGCTGCCGCGGATGGCGCCGCCGCAAATGGCGATAATTCGACGGGCGCCACGCCCGCGAAGAAGTCCGCCAGCGCGGCCAAGGGCCGGCCGACGCCCAAGCGCAGCGCGGCGACACCCCGCCGCCAGCCGGTAACGGCTCCTGGCAATCGCAAGCAGGCCGCGCGGCAGAGTCGCGATCGCCAGCGAGCCGAGCGATCACGCCGGGCCGAAGGGTTGAAGCGTGGCGACCCGCGATACCTTCCGGCAAAGGACCGAGGCCCGGTGCGGGCTCTCGCCCGCGACTATGTTGACTCCCGGCGCCTGCTCAGCGAGTACTACCTCTATGTCGTCGGGGTTCTCTTCGTGCTGTTCATCGTGCCTTCGGCCACGGCGAAGCTGCTTGTTTACCCACTGGTCCTCGCGACGCTGGTCACGGTCCTCACGGAGGGAATCATCACCGCACGACGGGTGCGCAAGATGGCTGCCGAACGCTATCCGGGCGAAACCACAAAGGGACTCGGCTTCTACGCCGCGCTGCGTTCAGCGCAGCTTCGCAGGCTTCGCCTTCCCCCGCCGCGGGTCAAGCGCGGCGACAAGATCTGACGGGCAGCGGAGGGCACGCGGTGCGTGTCATCGCCATCGAGGAGCACTTCTCCACCGCAGCCATCCGCGCCGCCGCGGGACCGCATGAGCGGCGCGGCCCGTCGGCCGGCCTGCTGTCAAGGCTCGACGACCTGGGCGAGCACCGGCTGGCCGACATGGACGCCGCCGGTATCGATGTGCAAGTGCTCTCGGTCAACGCTCCCGCGACGCAGGAATTCGAGGCTGCCGTCGCGATACCACTCGCCGCCCGGACCAACGACCGGCTGGCGGCCGCCATCACGGCTCACCCCGGCCGGTTCGCCGGATTCGCGACCCTTCCCACCGCGGACCCAGCCGCGGCCGCCACGGAGCTCGAGCGCACCGTGACGGAGTTCGGGTTCAAAGGAGCCATGATTCATGGCCACACCTGCGGCCGCTTTCTTGATGATCACGCGTACTGGCCATTCCTCGAACGGGCCGAGTCCCTCAATGTCCCCATCTACCTGCACCCCACGTATCCGGCCGCCCATGTTATGGAGGCCTACTACGGTGGCTTCGAAGCGCGCGTAAGCGAGGCGCTCGCGACGGCGGGATGGGGATGGCACGCCGAGACCGGCTTGCACGCATTGCGCATGGTGCTCGGCGGTGTCTTCGACCGCTTCCCCCGGCTGCGCGTGATCATCGGGCACATGGGTGAACACATCCCGTTCTCCCTGGCGCGAGCCGACGAGCGGCTGAGCCCGGTCGCCACCCACCTCAAGCGAGGTGTGGCGGAGTATTTTCACGAGAACTTCTACATCACGACGAGCGGCTACTTCACGGATCCGCCGCTGTTGTGCGCGCTCATGGTCCTGGGCGCCGACAGGATCCTCTTCTCCGTCGACTACCCGTTCAGCGACAACACCACGGCTCGCGCCTTTCTCGACCGGGCGCCACTGAGCCCTGCGGATCGCGAGAAGGTCGCGCACGGTAACGCCGAGCAGCTGCTGCGCCTGTAAGAGTGTGACCCGTCGCGCACGCATCGTGGCCAGGTCCCTACGATGCCCAACGGGCGCGACGACCACATAAGGTACGGGCTCATGGAGCATCGTCGCCTCGGCCGGACCGGCCTGAAAATCAGCGAAATTATTTACGGTAACTGGATCACACACGGCTCGCAGGTGGAAGAGGACGCGGCGCGGGCATGTGTCGCCGCGGCACTCGACGAGGGCATCACCACGTTCGACACGGCCGATGTGTACGCGGGAACCCGGGCCGAAGAGGTCCTGGGCCGTGCGCTTAACGGCGTACGGCGCGAATCCATCGAGATCTTCACCAAGGTGTACTGGCCCACCGGCGCAGGGCCGAACGACCGGGGGCTGTCGCGCAAGCACATCATGGATTCCGCACATGGCTCGCTGCGTCGGCTGGGGACCGACTACCTCGACTTGTACCAGGCGCATCGCTACGACCACGAGACACCCCTCGACGAGACCCTGCGTGCATTCGACGATCTTGTCCGGCAGGGCAAGGTGCTCTATGTCGGCGTTTCCGAGTGGCGCGCAGAGGAGATCAGCGAGGCATTGCGAATCGCCGAACAGATGGGATTCGACAAGATCGTGTCCAATCAGCCGCAGTACAACATGCTCTGGAGGGTGATCGAATCCGAGGTGATTCCGCTGTGCGAAAAGGAGGGCATCGGCCAGATCGTCTGGTCTCCCATTGCCCAGGGCGCACTAACCGGCAAATACGAGCCGGGCGCCGCGCCCCCTACCGGCTCGCGGGCCACTGACCCGAGCGGATCGGGCTTCATCCGCCACTACCTCACCGACGCCATCCTCACGAGGGTTCAGCAGCTCAGACCGGTCGCGGGGGATGCTGGGCTGTCACTGGCACAGCTCGCGATCGCGTGGACCCTCCAGAACCCCAATGTCTCCGCCGCAATCACCGGCGCGACCCGGCCGGAGCAGGTGCGGGAGAACGCGAGGGCGGCCGGGGTCCGGCTGAGCGACTCGGCGATGCGGCAGATCGACGAGGTACTCTCGCCCGTGATCGTGCGCGACCCGGCCAAAACGGCAAGCCCGCCCCGCCGGCCCTAATAGCCTGCTTGAGAACCCGGTTCGCTGCGCTGGTCCGCGCGCCTGCGGCGCGCGCGAGCCGGATCGGGTTTCTCGAGCGGCTCCAACCGCCGCCAAGCCGGCTAGTCAGCGGGGTGCAGGCTCATCGGGCCGTAGACAACGTGGTCGTCCTCCAGAAGCTGCACCTGGTCGACACCGGATGCGAGCAGAACGCGCCAGCGCTCGCCGAGCCAGGTCTCCGCGTCCGACTGGCTGGGGAAGGTCTCGTGGGGCAGCGCCTTCGTGGAGACTTGTTGGCCATTCGCCGTTTCGTACCGCCAGGTCCAGCTCACCGTGCCAAGTCTAGAGCCTGCGTGAGACCGCCATCTCTCGCGACAGCCGCTGCCGAAAACGGGCCACCGCGAGCCGACGTTTGACGCCTGTCGCATGCCCGTGCTGCACTGCACGACCATATGGACGTGCAGCTGGCGGGAACCGGTGGCCCGGCCGGATGGCCCGAGCCCGGATGCCGGTGCGCCTCCTGCTCCGGCGCACGCCGGGACGGCGTGGCGCGCGCTCGCACCGAGATCCTGATCGACCGGGTCCTACGAATCGCTTGGCCGCCACCCACCGCGCCGCCACCCACCGCGCCGCCACCCACCGCGCCGCCGCCAGGCGCGGCCCCGCCGCCACGCGCGGCCCCGCCAGCCACCGCGCCGCCGCCCACCGCGGCACAGCTGCGGGTCGCCTCGCCTGTGCCGAACGGCTACCTTGCCGAGCTCGTCACCGACGGCCTTCAGGTCACCGCACCCGATGGAGGCAGGCTGCTTTGCGCCAGAGCACCTGGCGCGGTACCGCGACCCCCGGACGGCGCCGACCCTTACCAGATTGCCCTTCTCGACCTGCTGAACCAGCCGTCCCAGCTCGGCCAGCTCAGGAGGCGCCGTCTCATCCCCTATCCACGTCGATCACCGGCTGGTCTCGCGCCAGGAACTCACGCGCCGGTGCCGGATCTGGCGGGTTTCGCCCGTCAGCGACGGTGACCACATAACCGCCGCCGAGGGCCAGGCGCCGCCCGCACAAGCCCAGCCGCGTCCTTGGCGTGTGCTGCTGCTTGGCGGCGCCTCCTCAGGTAAGTCCAGCGAGGCCGAACTCCGGATGGCGGCCGAGCCGGACGTCACCTATGTAGCCACGGCCGGGCCGGAGCGCCCGGGAGACACGGAGTGGCCGAACCGGGTTGCCGCGCACCGCGCCCGCCGGCCTTCCTGGTGGCAGACGGTGGAAACCACCGATATAGCGGCTGTCCTGCGTGCCACCGCAGCCTGTGGCACGGTTCTCATCGACAGCATCGGCAGCTGGCTCACCGCGGTTCTGGACGAGTGCCGCGCATGGCACCGCCCCGAAGGGGACCGTGTCGTCGCAAAGCACCTGGCGAGCCGAACCGGTGAATTGGTCGCCGCGTGGAAAGACACGAACTCGCACGTCATCGCCGTGACCGAGGAGACCGGACTCGGGGTCATCCCCGGTACCAGCAGTGGCCGCATCTTCCGTGACGAGCTTGGCCGCCTCAATCAGTTGCTGGCCGAACAGTCCGAGGAAGCCATTCTTGTGGTAGCGGGCCGGACACTCTCGCTGCCAGGATGACGGAAAAGCTGTTAAGTTTCTCTACGCTGCAAGAAATAACGGCACTTACCGGAGAGTGCTGGGTCTGAGCCTATGTGTGTTCCGCGGACCCCGTCGGCCCAAAGTCTTCAGTCAACCGGATCGCCGTCCGCGCCCTGGACGAGGTGGTGACGACAGTGACGCGCATAGTCGTCGTTGGGGATCTCATGACAGATGCGGTCGCCCATGCCGCATTCCCACTGGTCAAGGGGAGTGACACGCCTGCGACCGTCACCATGCATGGCGGTGGATCCGGCGCGAACGTCGCGTCGTGGATGGCCGTGGAGGGCGCCGAGGTGGCGTTCGTCGGCAGGCGCGGCGCGGACATCGCGGGCCGCAACCGGGACATGGAGCTGATGGGTTATGGCGTCGATGCCCGGCTGGTGATGGACCCTGAGCGGCCAACGGGAACCTGCGTGGTCATGGTCACCCACAGGGGTGAGCTCACACTGCTGTCCGATCCCGGCGCGAACGCCGCGCTCTCCCCCGAGGATCTGCCCAAAGATCTGTTCACGCCAGGCAGCCACCTGCACATGTCGGGATACACGCTGCTGAACGAGGGATCGCGGCCCGCGGCGCTCGCCGCCTTTGGGCTCGCGAAGCGGGCCGGCATGTCGATCTCCGTCGACGGCGCCTCCTTCGCGCCAATCGAGCGGATCGGTGCCGAGCCATTCCTCGAGCTGAGCCACGGTGCCGTGCTTCTCTTCACCAATCAGCCCGAGGCGCGCGTGCTCACCGGGCGGGATGAACCCGACCAGGCGGCGCGGGTGCTCACCGCCTGGTACCCGCAGGTTGTGATCAAGCTCGACGCCGATGGCGCCCTGTTCTACGCCAACGGGCAGCCGGAACCGGTCCACGCCCCCGCATTCATAGTGGAACGGCCCGTGGATCACACGGGCGCCGGTGATGCGTTCTGCGCCGGCTTCCTGCCCGCGTGGCTGGACAAGAAGCCTCCGGGTGAGGCGCTCGCCGCCGGCAACCGCCTAGCGGCGAAGGCGCTGGCCCAGGTCGGTGCCCGCCCGGCACTCTAGACCGCAGCCCACAACCAGAACTCTTCCGTAACGGCTGCCGCGGGGCGAGCCCGCATCGGGTGTGCGCGCGCCACGCGGCAGCCGTTCGGGAAAATCGTCGGCGGTACCGGGACAATGGGGGCATGGCCCGACGGAGCAGCACCACGACCCCCCCGCCGCCCGACGACTTCGAAGAGCGGATCGTCGACATCGACGTCGCCGAGGAGATGCGCGGCAGCTTCCTCGAATACGCGTACTCGGTCATCTACCAGCGTGCACTGCCCGATGCGAGGGACGGGCTGAAGCCCGTGCAGCGCCGGATCCTCTACCAGATGAACGAGATGGGGCTGCGGCCGGATCGCGGGCACGTCAAGTGCGCGCGGGTGGTGGGCGAGGTGATGGGCCGCCTGCACCCGCACGGTGACAGCGCCATCTACGACGCTCTTGCGCGGATGGCACAGCCATGGGCGATGCGGCTGCCGCTGATCGACGGGCACGGCAACTTCGGATCCCTCGGTGGCGACGACGCGCCTGCAGCGATGCGCTACACCGAGGCCCGGATGGCACCCGCCGCGATGGAGATGGTCGCATCGATCGGCGAGGACACCGTCGACTTCGGGCCTAACTACGACGGCCAGGAAACCGAGCCCGGTGTACTGCCGGCCGCGTTCCCGAACCTGCTGGTCAACGGGGCGTCCGGGATCGCGGTAGGGATGGCCACCAACATGGCGCCACACAACCTCGGCGAGGTGATCGCGGCGGCGCGGCACCTGATCGACCATCCCGACGCGACCCTCGACACGCTAATGCGCTTCGTGCCAGGCCCTGACCTGCCGACGGGCGGCAAGATCGTCGGCCTGGACGGGATCAGGGAGGCGTACGAGTCCGGCCGCGGGACGTTCCGGACCCGGGCGACGGCGCGGATCGAAAAGGTGAGCGCCCGGCGAACCGGGATCGTGATCACTGAACTGCCCTACACCATCGGACCGGAAAGGGTGATCGCGCGGATCAAGGACTTGGTGCAGGCGAAGAGGCTGGCCGGCATCGCTGACCTGAAAGACCTGACCGACCGCCTGCGCGGCTTGCACCTGGTGATCGAGGTGCGCAACGGGTTCCACGCCGAGGCGGTGCTCGAGGAGCTGTACCGGCTGACGCCGATGGAGGAGTCGTTCGGCATCAACAACGTGGCGCTCGTCGATGGGCAGCCCCGCGTACTCGGCCTGCGTGACCTGCTGCGGGTGTATGTGGATCACCGCATCGAGGTGGTCAGGCGCCGGTCCGCCTACCGGCGCCGCAAGCGCGAGGACCGGCTGCACCTGGTGGACGGCCTGATCATCGCCTTGCTCAACATCGACGAGGTCATCCAGGTCATCCGCTCGAGTGAGGACGCCGCCGAGGCCAAACAACGGCTGATGGCGGTGTTCGATCTGTCCGAGATCCAGGCCACCTACATCCTGGACACCCCGCTGCGCCGGCTCACCAAGTACGACCGGCTGGAACTCGAGCGCGAACGCGAAACGCTGCAGCGCGAGATCGCCGAGCTGACCGAGATCCTGGAGTCCGAGGAACGGCTCCGCGCGGTGGTGTCGGGTGAGCTCGCCGGGGTCGCCGAGCGGTTCGCCACCCCCCGGCGGACCGTGCTGGTCGAGGGCCAGGGTGGGGGCACGCCGAAGACGGCAGCGGTGCCGCTGGAGGTACCCGACGACCCGTGCGTGGTCCTGCTGTCGGCCACCGGCCTGGTCGCCCGGACCGCCACCCAGGATTCCGAACGGCTGCCGCGAGGCGCCCCACCCGGCAACGCCGACGCCGCTGGCCGGGGGCCGCGCGCGGCGCACGACGTGATCGCGTCGGCTGGCCCCGCGACGGCGCGGGGCAGCGTCGGGGTTGTCACCTCGGCGGGCCGGCTGGTCCGGCTGAGCGTTCTCGAGCTCCCGGCGCTGCCGCCCAGCGCCCATGCGCCCGGGCTCGCGGGCGGCGCTCCGCTGAGCGAGTTCATCGTGCTCGGCGACGGCGAGACCGCGGTCGGCCTGATGGGGCTCGATCCGCAAGCCCCGCCGCTGGCCCTCGGCACCGCCCAGGGCGTGGTGAAGCGGGTGGCGCCGGACTTCCCGCAGGCGCGCGACGAGTTCGAGGTAATCGCGCTGAAGGAGGGTGACCAGGTGGTCGGCGCGGCTCAACCGTCCGGCGCGGCTGATCTGGTCTTGGTGACGAGCGACGCGCAGCTCCTGCGCTTCCCGGCTACCTCGGTGCGGCCGCAGGGCCGCGCGGCGGCCGGGATGGCGGGGATCCGGCTGAGCCGGCGTGCCCGTGTCGTTTGGTTCGGTGCCGTGGAAGAGCCGGCCGACGCTGTCGCTGTCACCGTCGCGGGCAGCAGCAATGCGTTGCCGGGCACCAGCGCTCGGGGGGTGAAGGTGACGCCTTACCGCGAGTTTCCGCCGAAGGGCCGCGGCACCGGCGGGGTGCGCTGCCACCGGCTACTCAAAGGTGAGGACCAGCTGATCCTCGCCTGGGCGGGGCCCGCCCCCGCGCTCGGGGCCACGGCAGCGGGCGCGCCGGTGGACCTGCCGGGCGCCTTCGGCAGGCGGGATGGTTCGGGCGTGGAGCTTGCGCATCCGCTCGGGTTCGTCGGGGCGGGCATTTCGGCGCGGCGGTGAGGAGTACGGCAGAATGGAGGTATGTCGGCGAAGAGCTCGTTCATGGTGGGGCTCGGCTCTCCCGCGCCGGAATTCAGGCTCCGGTCGGTGCGTGGCTATACGATCGCGCTCAGCGACTTCAGCCATGCGCACGCATTGCTGGTCGTGTTCCTGTCCAATCACTGTCCCTACGTTCGCCACATCGAGCGCGGGCTCGCCCACGTGACCGCCCACTACGCAGGACTAGGTCTCGCCACCGTGGGGATCTGCAGCAATGACACCGCGCGCTACCCGGACGACAGCGCGCGGAGTCTCGCCGAGCAGGCCACGCGTGCGGCGTTTCATTTCCCGTACCTGGTTGATGAGACGCAAGAGGTGGCCAAGGCCTACCGGGCCGCCTGTACGCCGGACTTCTTCCTTTACGGCACCGATCGGCGGCTGGCCTACCGGGGCGAGATGGATGGCGCGCGGCCATCGAACCACGTGCCAAACGACGGCCGTATGCTCGGCGCCGCCATAGAGCTGGTGCTTGATTCCAAGCCGGTCCCCGAGCCGCACAAACCCAGCATCGGCTGCAGCATCAAGTGGAAGCCGGAAAACGAGCCAGCGTAACGAGCCAGGCCGACGCCGCCGACGCCTGCTTCGGGCCGAACCGTTGCGGCGATCAGCACCCAATGCGATGGCCGACACGCCGTCCTGAGATGCCCGGCGGTCATGTGCGGGCGCAGGCAGCGGCGATACCCGTCCGTCGAGCGGAGCGCGCGGCTGGGGCGGAACAAGAGAATGCCCGAGGGAACCGCATCGCACGGCGAGCTCGTTCAGCAGGTCTCTCGGCCCGGCCATGATGCGATCTTCGAATTGCCAGCGCCGGATGAAATCCCGTATCGCGTCATCTAGTTCAAAGGATCCATCCGCGAAGCAACCAGCAACGGCAAGCGCGGCCACGCAAGCGTCGTTTCCAGGGAGCTCCCGGATGTATTCGGCTGCGTCGATGAGGGCTAGCACACAGTGCGCAGCGCGAAGAGGATCTCCGTCGATGGTGTCCATGCGCCAGTGCGCCTGCTCGTGAAGGTATCCGGCGATCATGTCCTTGGCGCCTGCTTGACGCGGGCTCTTGGCCGGCAGAAAGCGTTCTTTCACGAAGAGTAATTATTACGTAACAGGTAGCCGCCGGCCATCTTCAAGGCGCGCGGCGCCCGCCAGGTTTGCCTGAGCCTGCTGGCCCGGGGGGACGACCCGTGGAACCCCCGTCACGTGTCGATGCGGGACGGGTCAAGCTCGGCTGCGCCACCCACGATGAAGTCGCGGCGCGGCGCGACCACATTGCCCATCAGGAGGTCGAACATGGCGCTTGCCGCCTCCGCGTCCTCCACCCGGATCCGCCGGAGCGTTCTCCGCCGCGGGTCCATGGTGGTCTCCGCGAGCTGTGCCGCGTCCATCTCACCTAGGCCCTTGTAGCGCTGCACCGGCTCCCGCCACCGCTGGCCCCTGCGCTCCAGCTCGAGCAGGCAGCGGTGGAGCTCAGGATCGGAGTAGGTGTAGCGGTACTTCTGCTGCCCCTTGCGCGGATTGGTCAGCTCGATCCGGTGCAGCGGTGGCACTCCGCTGAATACCCGGCCCGCCTCCAGCATCGGCCGCAGGTACCTGTGGAACAGGGTGAGCAGCAGGCAGCGGATGTGCGCACCATCGACGTCGGCGTCGGCCAGGAAGATCACCCGCTGGTAGCGGGCGGAGTCCAGGTCGAAGGAACGGCCAGACCCAGCGCCTAGCACCTGGATGATGGCGGCGCACTCGGCGTTGCGGAGCATGTCAGCGAGCGACGCCTTCTGGACGTTAAGGATCTTTCCCCGGATCGGCAGGAGCGCCTGGAACTCCGAGTCCCTGGCGAGCTTCGCCGTGCCCAGGGCCGAGTCACCTTCCACGATGAACAGCTCACTCCGGTCATCAGCGGAGCGGCAGTCGACGAGCTTGGCCGGAAGCGCCGAGCTGGCGAGCGCGCTCTTGCGGCGCTGATTCTCCCGGTGTTCACGGGCGGCGACCCGTGCCTTGGCCGCGGCCGCGACCTTCTCAAGGACCGCACGGCCCTGCTGTTTCTGACCTCGGCGCGGTTCGGTGAAGAAGGCGCGCAACTCCTGGCCAACGACCTGCGCCACGATCTTCGAGGCGGCGGGAGTGCCCAGCACCTCCTTCGTCTGTCCCTCGAACTGCGGCTCCGGTAGCCGGACCGCGACGACGGCCGTGAGGCCCTCGGCGATGTCCTCCTTGATGACGGGGTCGTCACCGTTCCTGAGCAGCCGGGCGCCCCGCAATTGCTCATTGAAGGTGCGGACGAGCGCCCGTTCAAAGCCCGCGACATGAGTGCCGCCCTTCGGCGTCGCGATGACGTTGACGAACGAGCGGGTCACGGTCTCGTACCCGCTTCCCCACCGCAGCGCAACGTCTACGGTCAGCTCGCGTTCCACATCAGCCGGCGTCATGTGGCCCTTGTCGTCGAGCACGGGCACTGTCTCGGTGAACCGACCAGAACCCGACAGCCGCAGCACGTCGCTGACGGGGTCGTCCGGCGCGAGATGAGAGCAGAACTCGCTGATGCCGCCATCGAAGCGGAACTCCTGCGCCGCCGCTCGACCGGCCGCGCCGCCATCCGAGTCACCGGCCGCGCCGTCGCTGCGACGATCGGCGACACACACGGTAAGGCCGGGCACGAGGTAAGCGGTCTGACGGGCACGCTCGGCCAGAGCAGCGGGCGGGATCGCCGCGTCCCGCAGGAAGATCTGTCGGTCTGGCCAGAACCGGATCCGCGTCCCCGTCACGCGTTTGGCGACCCTCCGCAGTTGGCGCAGGCCTGCCTTCGGGGTGAACGCCGCATCCGGGCCGGGACCCGCGAACTCGCCGGGCACGCCGCGGCGGAAGCTGGCGGCGTGGGTATGGCCGCCACGGTCGACCTCGACGTCGAGCCGGCAGGCGAGCGCGTTCACTACCGATGCGCCAACCCCGTGCAACCCGCCGGAAGCCGTGTACGAGCCACCGCCAAACTTCCCGCCCGCGTGCAGCCGGGTCATCACAAGCTCCACGCCGGTCAGACCCGTCTTTGGCTCCACGTCAACCGGGATCCCGCGGCCGTCGTCGCGTACCTCCACGCTGCCGTCGACATGAGTTGTGACGTCTATCCGGGAGCAGTGTCCAGCCAGCGCCTCATCTACCGAATTATCGAAGATCTCCCACAGGCAGTGCAGCAGGCCTCGGCTGTCGGTCGAGCCAACGTACATGCCAGGCCGCTTACGGACGGCATCCAGCCCGTCGAGCACGGACAGGTGGTGCGCGGTGTAAGCGTCGGCGCCGGCCGACGCGGTCGGCATGACCGAGGTGATCGGGGCGCTCACGCGTGTCTCCTCCGGGCGGATCCTCGCCACCGGCGGGGCTGGTGCCTCAGCAGGTGCCTCACCGAAGGGTAGCCGCTACCGCCGACAGCGTAGGGCAGGCACGCCGCTTGGCCGGCGCATCAGAGCGCAGAGTGTCTAATTATGTCATTTGCGTTAGCGAATGCGACTACAATGTGGTACGTAGAGGTTACAGTGAGCGAAAGTGATCCAGCTCACTCCCGCGAAGATTTTCGCTCGTGGCGTAGGAAGTGCTCGATTGGGAACGTGGAGGTCCAGCTGGGTGTTGTGCTCTGCTGAGAGCGATGATGGCTACCAACTGGAACCCACGAAGGAAGCCAGCTGAAGGCGAGGAAGCGACGTTGACCGGAGTCCTAGCCCCCACCAAGCCGCTCACCCCCGCCGACCGGTGCGACCGGTGCGGCGCTCAGGCTTACGTCAGGGTCTTGCTGCCCAGCTCGCAGGAACTGTTGTTCTGCGCGCATCACAATAGGCAGCATGCGCCGGCACTGGCCCAGGTTGCTGTTGAAATCCAGGACGAGACCGAACGGCTTACGCGCGCTGCGGAGGCAACGCACGAGCGCTGATTCTGATTAATGACGCGCCCGGCCACTCGAGGAGGGGGCCGGGCGCCGTTTAGTCCCGCCACGTGCGGCAACCTCCGCCGCCACCTCGCCTTCGCGGCATCCGAGTGGTTGACTCCCCATGGAGAGGGAGGACAACGACAGTGGCTCACAAGGACGGCAAGGGGAAAGCAGCGCTGGCGAAGGCCGCTGGGCCGCCACCGCGGCTCCCCCGGCAGCTGTACGAGAAGGAGCTGGCTTGCCTGCAAGCGGAGCTCGTCAAGGTTCAGGAGTGGGTTCGCGTCGAGCACGCCCGCATTGTTGTGATCTTCGAAGGGCGCGATGCAGCAGGCAAGGGCAGCACGATCAAGCGGGTGACGGAGTTTCTGAATCCGCGCATCGCCCGCATCGTGGCGCTGCCAGCGCCGACCGAACGTGAGCGTACCCAGTGGTACTTCCAGCGATATGTGGAGCACCTGCCCGCGGGCGGGCAGATCGTGCTCTTCGACCGAAGCTGGTACAACCGCGGTGGGGTCGAGCACGTGATGGGTTTCTGCACGAAGGAGGAGTACAAAACGTTCCTCCACCAGTGCCCCATATTCGAGCGGCTGCTCGTCGAGGAAGGCATCCTGCTGCGCAAGTACTGGTTCTCCGTAAGTGACGCGGAGCAGGAACGCCGGTTCCGGTCGCGGCTGGACGACCCGATGCGGCGGTGGAAGCTATCCAGGATGGACCTTGAGTCGATCACCCGGTGGGAAGACTACTCGCGCGCCAAGGACGAGATGTTCGTCCACACCGACATTCCCGAGGCGCCATGGTATGTCGTCGAGAGTGAGGACAAGCGGCGCAGCCGTATCAACATGATCGCCCACCTGATCCGCAGCATTCCTTATCACGACGTCCAGTGGCAGGCACTGCGGCTGCCACCGCGGCCAGCCTCGCAGGGTTATGTGCGGATGCCACGGGATGCGCAAACCTACGTGCCCAACCACGCTGCCACGCTCCAGGCGGCAGCCAACGGCAAGCACCGCTGACACCGCTACCCGGCGCCCGCTCCCCCGCCATCGGAGTCACGATCGATGGCCAGTGGCCGTGGGCGGCGGGCGCACTCGTGCTGAAGATCGTAGGGGTCAGTCCAGATAGTCGCGCAGGACTTGGGAACGGGACGGGTGGCGCAGCTTCGACATCGTCTTTGACTCGATCTGGCGGATCCGCTCCCGGGTGACGCCGTAGACCTTGCCGATCTCGTCAAGGGTCTTAGGCTGCCCGTCGGTGAGCCCAAACCGCATCGACACCACACCGGCCTCACGCTCGGACAGCGTGTCAAGGACCGAGTGCAGCTGCTCCTGCAGCAGCGTGAAACTGACTGCCTCGCCGGGCTGGATTGCCTCGGAGTCCTCGATCAGGTCGCCGAACTCACTGTCCCCGTCTTCGCCGAGCGGCGTGTGCAGGGAGATCGGCTCGCGGCCGTACTTCTGCACCTCGATGACCTTCTCCGGGGTCATGTCGAGCTCGGCGGCAAGTTCCTCGGGCGTTGGCTCGCGGCCCAGATCCTGCAGCATCTGCCGCTGCACGCGGGCCAGCTTGTTGATCACTTCGACCATGTGCACCGGGATGCGGATCGTGCGCGCTTGGTCCGCCATGGCCCGGGTGATGGCCTGGCGTATCCACCAGGTCGCATAGGTGGAGAATTTGTAGCCCTTGGTGTAGTCGAACTTCTCGACCGCACGGATCAGACCCAGGTTGCCCTCCTGGATCAGGTCAAGGAACAGCATCCCGCGACCCGTGTACCGCTTGGCGAGGGAGACAACAAGCCGCAGGTTCGCCTCCAGAAGGTGATTTTTCGCGCGCCTGCCGTCCTCGGCGATCCATTCCAGGTCGGACCGGCCGACGGAGCCTGGCCCGACGCCGTTCGCAGCGAGCTTCTCCTCCGCGAACAGTCCGGCCTCAATCCGCTTCGCGAGCTCAACTTCCTGCTCGGCATTGAGCAGCGGCACCTTCCCGATCTGCTTGAGGTAATCCTTCACCGGGTCCGCCGTGGCGCCCGCCGCGGCTACCTGCGCCGCCGGCAGGTCGTCGTCGTCATCCCCGTACACGAAGGCTTCGTCCTCCGTATCGGAGCTCCGCGTCCTGCGGGTCGCCTCCTGCTCCGCGAGCACATCGTCGGCGTGGTCGTCCGCGTCAGCTCTGACGTCGGAGGTGTCCTCGAGATCCTCGGTCTCGGCGCCCTCGTCGGCCGCGGTGGGGCTCTCGAGTTCTGCTCCGATGTCGTCGCTGACGTCGCTGACGTCGACGTCCTCGATATCCTCCAGGTCGGCAACGTCTTCCGGGCCGGCCAGGTCCAGGTCGTCATCGCCCGCAGGTGCGTCTGCCACGGCGTCCTGGTCTACGTCGTCGGCCGGATCCAACGTCTCCGCCGGATCGGACGCGTCGGCGGAGCCGGTCTGATTGCCAGCGGAAACGGCCTTTCGACCGCTTGCGGGGGATGCTGGGTATGACCTGCGGGATGTGCTGGCTCGCGCCGTGTCAGCCGCCGCGGCAGCGTGCTCGGCACTGGCCTGCCCGGCCTGGGCCGCTTGCGCCTCCTTCACTGCCCTTGGCCGCCTTCCGGCCGCGCTCCCGCGAACAGGCCCACCAGCGCCTGGCTCACCTTCTTGTGACGCGGACGCTGCGTCATGCACAAGTGCGACCGCTGTTTCTCGCTGCTGTCTAGCCGGCGACAAGATACCTCTCCTGCGAACATCTGGCGAGATTCGGACCATGCTCAACCCGGTTGTTTGACCTTGCCAGCCCCACACTAGGCCGCCCCGGACGGTGCATCGTCCCAATCCGGCAGTCTGGCCGATGTGAATACTGGCATTCCCAGGTACTCACCTGGGCTCACGCGTTTGTCTCATCGGGCACCTGGAGAACAAGAACGGTGACATCATCATCCTGCTCATGACCGGCGAGCATCCGGCTGACCAGGTACTCCAGAAGCCTGTCGGGATGTGCGATCACCTCCGCAGATGCCTGCCCGGCCACCGCGACCAGCTCGTCAAGGCCGGTATCGAGGCCACGGTCGCGGCTCTCAACTAGTCCATCGGAATACCAGACGGCAGTGTTGCCCTTTTGCAGGCGGAAGGGATATTGCTTGCGCGGGCTCGCCCAGCCGAGTGGGGTACCAGCAGGCGTGGCATCAAGCTGCGGCGGCCTGCCCGGAGACAGTAGCAGCGGCGGGAGGTGGCCCGCGTTACCGCCCACACCCTCTCCGGTAGCAGGGTCGATGACCACATAGGCGACGGTCGTCACCTGCTCGTCAAGCTCGGTGGCCGCGAACAGCCGGTCCAGCCCAGTCAGGACGGCCGCAGGCCGTGGATCGGTCAGCGCCAGCGCGCGCAGGGCGTTACGCACCCGTCCCATACCCGCAGCCGCAGTGACTCCTTTGCCCATTACGTCACCGACCGCAACCGCGAGCCGACCGTCGGCAAGCATGAAGGCGTCGTACCAGTCACCGCCGATCTCCATGTTGCTGGCGACCGGCAGATATCTGGCCTCGAGAACGGCGCCCGGCACGTCAGGCAAGCGGTCAGGAAGCAAGCTGCGCTGCAGCGTCTCCGCTGTTTTATGCTCACGCTCGAACAGGCTGGCTCGCTCAACCGCGAGCGCACACTGGCCGGCCAGGGCCTCGAGGAAGACCCGCTCCTCTTCGGTGATCTTCCGAGGGCGGGAGAACGAGAATCGCAGCGCGCCGAGCGGCGCCCCAGCGGCGAGCAGGGGCAGTCCTACCCACGCGCGTTCGTCGGTGCGGTCAAGGAAGAAGTCGAGGTTCGCTTCTGGGTCGAACGTCGCCCGCAGCGCCTCAGGGGTTTCAATCAGAACGGGCCGCCTGGTGAGGATGGCTGTGGTCATGATGCTCGGGTGGTCAAGCGGTATGTCGTCGGCGGGTGAGCCAGGAATCTCCGGGATGGTGGCCGCGTTGATCGTCCTTAGCCGCAGCCGTTCTGGATCAAGGAGGGCTACCGCCGAACGGTCGGCCCCGATCGCCGACCGGCCAACCTCTGTGATCACTTCGACGACCTGCTCCACCGTGAGCGCCTCCGCCAGCATCGAGGTCGCTTGCTGCAGCCGTGCGGTGCGCAGCGCGGCGGCGGAGAGCTGCTCGGTCAGCCGCCCGCGCATCTCCTCGGCCTCCCGCTGGCCCGTTACGTCGGTGTTGGCGCCGACCCACTCCACCACCTCGCCATCGCGAGTGATCGGCACGGCCCGCACGTCGTAGTACCGGTACGCCCCAGCGCGGGTACGGACGCGATACGACGTGTCGAACACCGCGGCGGTCCGAACGCACTCGCGCCAGACTCGCTCCACACGCTCACGGTCCTCGGTGTGAATAGCGTCGAGCCAGCCACTTCCGAGGTATTCATCCAGCGTCTGGCCGGTGATCGCCCGCCATTCCGGCGAATCCTCGACGACTTCACCGGTGGGTGTGGTGACCCAGACCACCTGCGCTCCGGCCCGGACCAGTGAACGGTAGCGTTCCTCGCTCCGGCGGACAGCCTCCTCGCTGCGCTGCCTGTCGGTGACATCGACGGCAATCAACACGACACCGGTGATCTTTCCATCTGGGTCGTGCGAGGGGAACCAGGAGAAGGCCCAGTGACGAACCTCCGCCGGCGTGTCGGGCGAGTCCCCGGACGGCTTGGCGCTGCGCGCCTCGGCAACGATAGCGGTCGCGATCTGCTGATCCGCCTCGAACACCGGCTGGTCTTCGGCGAGCACCCGCCGAATGGCCGACTCCACCCTGGCGGCGAGGTCTAGCGGCCAGATCTCGGATGGAAGCCGTCCCAGGTGTTCGCGGTGGCCTAGGCCACGCAACCGGGCAAGCGTCCCATTCACCCGCCGGAACCGCAGATCAGGGCCGAAGAAAGCGAAACCGATCGGGGCTTCCCTGAGCAGCGTCGTAAGGAGCGCCGAGTCGGATACGGCCAGCGCGGAAACGCGTGGCTGCGGCACGGATGTCTCCGTACTCACGCTGCTGACCCCCGCAAGGGGCCGACGCCTGCCATCCGATGGCTCCCTTCGGCCTCCGGCATGCTCGACGAGGTCCAGTGCTTCGTGATCGTGGGTGACGTACAGTGCGCCCTGAATACAGCAGGCTATCGGTCTTCGCGCCGTGGTGGGGACCGGTACGTAGCAGACGCCGCGCTGGCTCGCCGAACAGACACGGGTCTGGATGGCCAAACCAACAACAAGCATGGCCCACGGCTCGTGGCGCCGCCCGCTTTGCGGTGAAGTGCCGCGACTGCGCCTCCTACCAGCCACAGGTCGTAAATTCGCAGATCATGGTGCTGATCAATCGTGACATGACAGGCTTGGGTGCAGCGTCCTACACTAGATACGCCGGAGCTCCAACCGGCCGTTATCGGGGGCACCTACATCGGGTGATGGCTGTGTGTTTGGGAAGGTCCTACGGCAGCCGACGGCCAAAAAGACGGCTCCCTGTAGCACGGGCTGAGCTGCGGTCACAGAGAATTGGCACGCGGTTTACGCCGCGGCTCTTGACAGAGCGGTCAGCGCGGCTGGAATGGGACTGCGGGGTACCGCGTCGTCTCAGCCATGCTGATACATGCTGACAGGGGTTCGAGATGCAGGCAGTGATCGAGCGCACCGTCGCGGCCAGGCAAGTCCACCGGGATCGCATGGCGGATCCGGCCGAGAGCGAGAGAGTCACGCGTCGGCTCACCGCAGAATTCCCGGCGCTCGCGCCCGGCGACATAGAGCGCTGCGTCGCGGAGACCTGGATCTGCGCGCAGCACCTCGGGCTCGCGGTCACCACGCGCCTGGTGGAGCGGGTGGCGCGGGAGCATTTGCTTGGCCTCGTAAACTCGGTGCCACCATCCGGGCGGCCGTGACCCGCGTCAATCCGGGTGCCAACCGCCCGCCGTATCGATGGCGCCGTGGCGCGCAGATCTGAGAGGCTTGGTCCCGAAACCGCGCCGCGCCGCAGCGGATCCCATGCGCGGCATATCGGACGACAACGTAAACGCCGTGGGCCGCACAGCGCACGGATGGAGAGGCGACTAGGACGCAGGGTGAGCCAACGGCGTAGCAAACCCCCCGGCGGCCCGCACGGCCGTCCGAGCCGGGGCTCCCGCAACGGACCGCGCGATAGCAGGTCAGGCTCTCGTTCGGGAGCCGCCAACCCGCCCCCGAACGCGCTGTTCGCGGAGATGTTGCGGGCCGCGCGCGAACTGCTCGCGGTCCGCAGCCCGCTGGACGCGGAACTCATGGTGAGCGAGATACTCGGCACCTGGTGGGGGCAGGGGCCTGCCCCGCACGAGCAGCGCAGCCGCGGTCGGCATAGCGCGACCGCTGACCTCGAGGAACTCATAGGTGAGGGTCTCGTCGCCTACGCGTCGCGCCAGGACACCCCGGCCGCGCTGGCATTGCTGGCCGGCATCGCGTGCCTTGGCACATCCCGCCAGGCCGCGCAGGCCGAGCGAGCCGCCCTGAAGCTGATGGAGCGTGGTGTCTCGCGGCCCCGCTGGGCCGACGAGCTTGGCAAGGTGGCACCCGGCGACTGCTACGTCAACCGGGATACCTATGGTGATCGGGACGAGCTCGTGTGCGTCTTCAGCTATGCGGGCGAGGAACAGCATGCGCTCGTCGCCTCGGTTGACTACAACTTCGGCGGAATGCTCCGCGATGGCTGGGTCACCTCTCAGGTGGACAAGCTGCTCGAGCGGGGCCGTGGGACGGCCGGGCCATCGCCCGCCGCCGGCCCGCAAGGCAGCCTGGCGGGTCAGGCAGAGTTCGAGCCGCTGCCACCAGAGCACGCACGGCGCACCCTGGAAGCCGCGCTGGCCACGACCGATCGCACCGGGGACCCGCCGGTCAGCGACTCGTTTGCGGCCTATCACGCGTTCATCAGGGCCCGAATCCGCGCCCTGCCCCCTGGTCGGCCGACTGGGATGACAACGTGCCCCCCATTGCTCGGTTCCGGCACTCACGGTGCGCGGCGCCAGGCGTGGAGCAGGGATCGCCGGGCCATGCTGGCGGCTGAGTTCCTCGCTTCCGACGAGGCTGAGGACCTGTCCGACCGGCAGGCGGCCAGCCGGTGCGTGGACCGAATCATCGACTTTGGCTGCGACCAGGATTTTCGCCGCCCATTGCGGATGAGCCCGGACAAGGTTGAGCGATTCTTGCTCGACTGGCTTCCCCGCAAGGTCATGCTCAGCCAGGGACAGCAGGAGGCCATGCCGCACGTGCTTGCGGCCTGGACACGCTGGGCCGGACGGCGGACCGGCCTGCCCAGCGAAGCCATCAGGACAACGCTGGATTCCGTATTCGAATCCATGGGCAAGTTCGCGCAGACCTACCGCGACCCCGAGTCCTTCGGCCTGGACAGGGACCTGGTGAACAGGTTGCTCCCGGACGGCGACCTTGAAGCGCTCGCACGGCGAACATTCGCGTTCCCGTTGCTCGGCGGTCGCCACGGAGGGGTTGACCTCGCCAAGCTCAATCCGGCGGATGCGGCCGACCGGCGGCGGCTGCTTGAAACCGGGCACGCCGCGGAAGGCCAGCCCGATTCGGGTCGGCACGGCGCGAGCCGCGATCCGCGCAGGCACATCGACCTACATGTGGCCTTGGCGGATCGGCTGTGGCGCGGTGAACCGCCGGAACTCTGGGAAGCCGCGCAGCGTCTGCTGGACCTCGGCACCGGGAGGCACGAGGCCCTGCACGTGCTGATGGAGACCGTAACCGAGGCAGGCCCTGACGAGGAGGACATCGCGGCCGCCTTGAGCGAGCTTCCGCCGGACACGTGACGGGGAGCGTGGCAGGCGCCGCGTTCAGACGCTGCGGTTCAGGCCGAGATGAACTCCTGATACGCCGCGCGGACATCCGCGCCCGTCACCGTCGTCAGCTGGACCGCGTTCGCATGCTCACCAAGGCGGGCAATCCGCAGGTCACGGTGCGCGCCCGCACGCTCGAAGAGGGTTCGGGCGAACCGTCCGTTGCCAAGCTCATCCACTCTGCCCTGTGCGCAGATTTCGCCGAATATCTGCGCCAGGGCGGCCAGCGCGTCGCCGTCGAATGTGTCACCGGCCAGGGCGGCCAGGTGGGTGGCAATGCTTTGTAGCTCGACGGCCGAGTAGCTGGGAAACCGGACACGTGTGGAGAATCGGGACGCCATGCCCGGATTGCTGGTAAGGAACGCCTCCATGGCGCCGGTGTAGCCGGCCAGCACGACGACGAGGCGGTCGCGGTCGTCCTCCGCTCGCTTGAGCAAAATCTGGATTGCCTCGGCGCCGAATGCGTCGCCGCCCGAATAGCCCGCATTGTTGAGTGAGTACGCTTCGTCCACGAAGAGCACCCCACCGAGTGCGGAGTCGATGAGCTTGTTGGTCTTGACCGCGGTGGAGCCGAGGTGCTCGCCGACAAGGTCGCCACGATGGGCCTCAATCACGATGGGACGGGCAAGCAGGCCGAGAGCGGCGAACACGCGGCCCAGGATCCGAGCCACGGTGGTCTTCCCCGTTCCAGGCGGGCCCGTGAACACGAAGTGCCGCGCGGGTGGCTTGCTGGCCAGGCCCTGACGCTCGCGCATGCGCGCGACTTGAAGCTGGGCGGCGATCGCACGGACCTGGTGTTTGACCGGCTCGAGCCCGACGAGGCTGTCAAGCTCGGCCAGCGCACTGTGCAGCGAGGGCGTCTGCGCGTAGCCGCGGAACCGCGAGGTGAGCTCGGTGAAAGCGTGCTCAGTGTCGGGGGCGCGGATGGTGATGAGCTCGGCCGGATCCGGATTGCGCCCGTTGCTCATGACCCGCACATCGCGAGCCTCCGCGGCCTTCTCGACGAGACTGCGGACGAACCGCCCGTTGCCGAGGTCATCCACGATTCTGCGGCGCGCCACCTCCTCAAACGATCGCCACAGCGCGGGCCGCGCGTCGGGATCGAGCACGTCGCCCCGCCGCTCCACGCACGACTCGGCTATCTGCAGCAACTCGGCCGGACTGTAGCTGGGGAACTTCACCCGGGTAGCGAAGCGTGACGCCAGGCCTGGGTTACTGGCCAGGAAGTTCTCCATCTGCTTCTCGTATCCGGCGAGGATGATGACCAGGTCCTCTCGGTCATCCTCAGCGCGCTTGAGCAGCGCCTGGACAGCCTCGTTGCCGAACCGGTCCGTCTGGCCGTCACCCTCGTTAACCAGGCTGTACGCCTCATCGACGAAAAGGACGCCGCCGAGCGCCGAGTCCACGAGCTCGTTTGTCTTGATTGCCGTAGCGCCGAGGAATTCCCCCACCAGATCGGCACGCTGTGCCTCGATCACATACGGCGTGTCAAGGAGGCCGAACGCGTAAAAGATCTTCGCGATGACACGCGCCACGGTGGTCTTGCCAGTTCCTGGCGGCCCGAGGAAGACGAAGTGGCGCATCGGCTTCTCGGTCGCGTACCCGGCGAGGGCACGCATCCGGGCGGCCTCGATCGACGCCGCGATCGACCGGATCTGCTCCTTGACCGGCTCCAGGCCGATCATGCTGGCCAATTCGGCCATCGCCTCATCGACCGAGATCGCCGGCAAAGCCGTTTCTGCTGAGCTGCCCGCGGTGTCTCTTTCCCTGGACCGAGATGCGGAATCGCTGGCGACCGCCTGCTCGCGCAAAACGGCGTCGCCCACGTGCCCGTAGCTGTACGAGGACGCCACCCCACCGCTCCGCAGCCGCGTGCGCCCGTGCACCCGCTCGGCTTGCATCGCCTGGGCCCGCCGCCAGCCGAGCACCGCCAGGGCCAGCAGCCAGGCGGCACCGAGCCCGATTATCGGTCGTGATGGCCAGACGCGCAGCGCCGCGGCACCGGCGGGGACAGACCACAGCAGCGTCCAGGCCACCGTGCGGCAGGGCACGTACCAGCGCGCAACCACATTGGCATGGGCGGCTGCGACGGCAGCGAAGGGCAGTATGAGCAGCACGATCAGCCATGCGTGGTGCCTTCCAGATGCGACAGACACCACCGCGAGGCCCCAGACCGCTACCGACACCGACGCGGCCACACTCCTGCGGCCCTCAAGCACCGCCACGATCGCGAACCCGAGGGCCGCGAGCAGCAAGAACGGCGCGGCAAAGGCAACCGCGACAATGGATACGAGCACGAGGACGATCTTCAGGCCGACGGGCGCGCGGGCAAACGCACCACGGGCGCGATTCAGCCAGTCCTGCGCTGGGTTATTCCGCGACCAGGACTCATGAGGCTGGACCTTGCTTCCTCGCACTCGTCCCTGTATAGCGCACGCACGGTGGATACGGCAGCACACAATCCGCTACTCGAGGAAGAAATCCGACCAACCCGCAGGTCACAAACCCACACCCGACGCTGTCGGCAATGCCACCTCAGCGCGTGTCCACGACGAATGCCGCCACGACCTCACCAAGCTGTTCCCCCGCGTCCTCCTGCAGGAAATGACCGGCGCCGGCGATGACTGGATGGTCGCGCCCGGCAGCGCCTGGAATCGCGCGCTTGAAGATGGGCGCCATCCCCCCGGTGATCGGATCGCCGTCGCTGAATGCGACGAGGAAGGGCTTCTCCCAGGCCAGCAGGTTCTGCCAGGCAGCACGGTTGGCAGGCGCCGCTGGATCGCTGGGGCTGGTGGGCACAATGGCAGGCATGGCACGGGGGCCAGCCTGATATCCCGGATCAGGGAACGGTGCCTCGTACGCGGCTCGCACGTCGGCCGGAAGCGACCTCTTGCAGCCCGATTGCACGAAGCGGCCGATATCAATCGAGGCCCCAGTGGTCATGGCCCGGCGAAACGCCCACCAAACCTCTGGCATCTCCTGGTCCCCGGTGGGCAGGCCGGTATTCGCCGCCACGATCCTTTCGAACCGGTCCGGATGCTCGGCAGCGAGCCGCAACCCGATCAGCCCGCCCCAATCCTGGCCTACGAGAGTGATTCCGCCGAGGTTGAGGACGTCGAACGCGAATGACCGCATCCACTCGACGTGCCGCGCGTAGGTGTGGTCGGCGACCTCGGCGGGTTTGTCCGAACGCCCGAAACCGGGCAGGTCAGGCGCGATCGCGCGCAGCCCGGCGTCCGCCAGCACGCGCATCACCTTGCGGTAGAGAAACGACCAGCTCGGTTCGCCGTGCAGTAACAGGACCGCTGGGCCATCCGGTGGGCCTGCGGCCACCCAGGCGACGCGCACCGTGCCGCCGTCGCCGTCGCCGTCGCCGTCGGGCACGTCCGCATAACAGGGCTGGTAAGGAAAATCAGGCAGCGCCGTGAAGCGGTCGCCTGGCGTGCGCAAGATTCGCATCTTGCCATCATGGCAGTCGCGCGGGCGGGTCCCGCCGGGCCACGAGACGGCGGCGATGGTCAGCGCCACAAAGCGGCAGCCGTTAGGGAGAAAAATCGGATGTTCGCGTCTAGCCAGCGGGTCCAGCGCTTCGGCTCCGCCACATTACGCTCTGTTCTGTGAGCCCATCTGTGAGCCCAAACGCCGCGCCGAAGCTCGAACGGCGGGTCATAGCGGCGGCCGAAGCCGCTCTGGGCCGCCAGCGGTTCGTGACACCAGTGGACGTGCTGACCGGAATCGGCTGGCTGGCCCCCGCGGTAGTGGACCGCTGGCGCCAGGGTCGCGTCGACTACCTGGAACAACTCCTCCCTGTGGAGCCGCGCAAACAAGCTGAGGCCCTCGAATATCTTGATCGCTGGGCACGGCGGAGCGGCCTCACGCCAAGCGAGACCGACTACACGGCGGCCACCAGGGACCGGCGGCAGCTTCGCTTCACGGCAAATGGCGACGCGACACTGGAGCGTGCTTACCGCACGCACTGGATCTCAGCCACCCTGCCCGAGGCCGAGCGAAACGACCTGACGCTGCGCCAGACAAGGGCGCCAGACCTGGTCGTCGTTATGCCGATCAAGGACTGGACCTGCGTGAACTGCCGCGGCACCGGCGACTTTCTGATCATGGACAATGCTGGGCCGCTCTGCCTGACCTGCGCCGACATGGATCACCTGGTGTTCCTCCCCGCGGGGGATGCCGCGCTCACCCGCCGCGCCAAGAAGGCGAGCGGCCTATCGGCCGTGGTGGTCCGCTGGAGCCGTTCGCGCAAACGCTACGAGCGCCAGGGCGCCCTCGTCGAAGAGCCTGCGCTGGACCAGGCCGAGCAGCAGTGCCTCGCCGATGAGGAGGCCAGGATGCGGCGCCGCGAACGCGACCGCGAGCGGCGAGCAGATCAGGACGTGGCGTTCCAGGCCCGGATGGCGCAGGAGATCAAGCGGCGGTTTCCAGGCTGCCCGGCGTCGCGCGCGGAGTCGATCGCCCGTCATACCGGTACCCGGGGCAGCGGACGGGTCGGGCGGTCCGCCGCAGGCCGCGCATTGGATGAGGACGCGATCACCCTGGCGGTCGTCGCCTCCGTAAGGCACGAGAACACCGACTACGACAGGCTGTTAATGTCCGGCGTGCCGCGCGAGATCGCCAGGGATCGGGTACGGGTTCAGATCGACCGTGTCCTGCAGGCCTGGGCTGGGCGTTAGTGCCTGCGGCCTCGGCCGGGCGCGCTTGTGCCTGCGGCCTGGGCCGGGCGCGCTTGTGCCTGCGGCCTCGGCCGCGCGTTAGTGCCTACGGGCCGAGGTAGGCGGGCAGGCCAAATGCGGTGAAGAGGCGGGTGTCCGGATAGTCCGGATGCCCGACGACGAAGCTGTGATGCCCGGCGATCCTGTCCCCCGAGAGCTCGATGACCTGCAGCGCCCACGGCCGGTGGCCGCCCTGGCCGTCCGGGCGGTATGAGCCGAACGCCGGGTCGCCGTTGGCCGTGGTCGCCACCAGGCGTGAGCCGCGGCATCCGATGCCCTGGCCGAGGAACCAGCGGCCCATCTCAACGGGCCCCCGAAGCCACAGCCCGAACGGCGGCATGGACATGACCGCATCCTCGCGAAGCAGGCTGACCAGCCGCGTTATGTCGTAGCGTTCGAAGGCATCCACATAGCTGGCGAGCAACTCCCGCTGATCGGCATCCACCGCGTGCGGTCCCGTCGCGTCCACATGGTGAGCCGAGAGCGTCGCACGTGCGCGCTGGAGCGCGCTGTTGACCGACGCAACACTGGTATCGAGCAGCTCGGCGACCTCGGCCGCCTGCCAGCGCAACACCTCGCGCAAGATCAGCACCGCCCGCTGCCGCGGCGGTAGGTACTGGAGGGCAGCGACGAAGGCAAGCCGGACGGTCTCCTTCGCGGCCGCAAGCTCAGCCGGGTCGCCGTCGGTGGGAAGCACGCGGCTGTCCGGGATGGGCTGCAGCCACGTCTGCTCGGGGAGCACGGGACCGATGGCGGAATCGGCTGTCGATGATGGCCCCATGTCGACCGGCCTGGCCCTGCGCTGGCGGCCGCGCAGCATGTCGACGCTCACGTTTGTCGCGATGCGATAGAGCCACGAGCGCAGGGACGAGCGGCCCTCGAGACCCTCGATGCCGCGCCAAGCCCGCATCATCGTCTCTTGGACAGCGTCGTCGGCGTCGAAGAAGGAACCCAGCATCCGGTAGCAGTAGCCGGTGAGCTCCCTGCGGTGCTGCTCTAGTTCGTCAGGGCGAATGTCCCTGGTGGCGACGGCATCGTTGCGCGCGGGCATGGGCGCATCTTACGCGAATTGTGCGGCTTGATCGGCCGTGCGGCTTGATCGGCCGTGCGGGTCTCGGTGACCGTAGAGGGCCTCTACGGGTCCTGGGCGACCCGTAGAGGCCCTCTACGGGTCCTGGGTGACTCGCCACGTCAGCGACGCCGCGCCGTACTCTCGTCAGCAGCTCAAGCTGGCGCTGGTAGGAGGAGTCGAGCGCCTCGTGGGGGGTCCTGCGCCCCCAGAGCGGACTCCACCGCCACGACCAGCGGCGGTCCCAGGCGGGATCCCTGGTCGAGCAGCGACGTCACCGCCTCGCCGACGAGCCTGGCCCGCGCCGGATCACTGACCCGAAGGTCATTCAGCCAGGCCGGACGTCGGCGGCCATTTCGATTGGTGGCTCATGACGGCTCCCCATCGCCTCCCGTCAATCCCATCCCCGTTCACGCAGCGCCGGACGTTGCATCTGATGCAATACCGCTCACTGATACGTGAATGGTCCCCAGCCGGGCGGGCGGCAGCACCCGGCGGAGCGGTAGCGGAGCCGGGTTCTTGCGGCCGGGTGGTCAGGCGGCGGCTGGTGTCAGGTTGACGGTGTGGCCGAGGGCTTCGAGCCTGGCGATGAGACGGCGGGTTTCTTTCTCAGGGTCGAGCCGGGTGGTGAAGAAGTCGGCGCCGAGTTCGTCGTAGGGTTTGCCGGTGGCTAGGACGTGCCAGACGATGACGAGCATCGCGTGCGCGACCACGATGATCGCTTTCTTCTTCGCGGTCGGGCTGCGGTAGCCGCCCCATTTCATGACGTGCCGGTTGTAGAGGGCCTTGAGGTATCCCTCGTGGCGGACCGCCGACCAGGCGGCCTCGACCAGGATGGGCTGCAGGTGCTGGTTGCCGCGGCGGCGCTTGCCGGAATGTCGTTTCCCGGCGGATTCGTGGTTGCCTGGGCAGATCCCGGCCCAGGACGCCAGGTGGGCGGCGGTGATGAAGAACCGGACGACGTCGACCCCAATCTCGGACAGGATCGCTGCGGCGGCCAGCAACCCGATCCCAGGGATGGTGATCAGCAGGTCCCGCTGGGCGCGAAAGGGCTGCATCATCGCCTCGATCTGCGCGTCCAGCTTCACGATCATTGCATCCAGGTGGCCGATGTGATCCAGGTGCAGGCGGCACATCAGGGCATGATGCTCGCCGAAGCGGCCCTCCAGCGCCAGCGCCAGGTCGCCGATCTTGGCGCGCATCCGGCCCATCGCCAGATCCGCCAGCACCCCGGGACGGCGCTCCCCGTCGATCAGCGCCTCGATCATCGCCCGGCCCGACTTGGTCGTGATGCTGGAGGCCACTGAGTCGATCCTGATGCCGGCGTCCTGGAGCACGTTACCGAGCCGCTGCACCTCGGAGGTCCGAGACTGCACCACCTTGGTCCTGTACCGGATGACGTCCCGGGCGGCCTTGATATCCGCGGGCGGGATGAAGCTCCCCCTCAGCAGCCCGCACTCCAGCAGATGCACCAGCCACTCGGCGTCGGCAAGATCTGTCTTAGAGCCTGTTGATAAAGGGTGCGGGTCGGGCAGGCGGGCCGTAAGCGTATCGATCTGGTCGCTGTGCGGCGTGTTGCGGTAGTTCGCGAAGGAACCCCTGGTAGCGGAGAGGTATCCAGCCATCTCCTGCGCCAGGGGTTCCGATGCCTGTTTACCCTGTCGCGGCC
>WNGB01002487.1_pt1 | contig 96491 bp, 89 predicted proteins | sample 5400681 | NCBI WGS metagenome assembly WNGB01 (sample SAMN13153367, study PRJNA577476) | soil metagenome | isolation source: 115 cm soil or saprolite under grassland replicate 2 | place: USA:California | collected 2016-06-15 | reverse complement strand
CGCGATTACAAGCGGCTGCTCGATGGTGATCGAGGCCCGAACACGGGCGGGATGGGCGGCTGCACCTGGCCTTCGTATGCCACACGCGACCTGCTCGACGAAGTCGAACGTTGCGTCCTCAGAGCGGCCGTGGACGGCATGAACGCCGAGAGCACGCCGTATCACGGGGTACTCTATGCCGGGCTGATGCTCACGGCGATCGGGCCACAGGTACTGGAGTTCAACTGCCGATTCGGCGATCCCGAGTGCGAGCTGATCGTGCCGCTGCTCGAGTGCAGCCTGTTCGAAACCTGCCAGGCGGTCATCGAAGGACGTCTGCAGGCTGACGACGTGCGCTGGCGCGACGCGCGCACCTACGGCGTAGTCCTGGTGGCGGCCGGGTACCCTGATGCCCCGCGACGCGGCGACGCGATTCACGGATTGGACACTCTGCCTGAAGGTGTGATGGCGTTCCACGGGGGTACGACGCTCCGGGATGGGCAGGTGGTGACGGCCGGTGGACGCGTGCTGACGTTGGTTGGCGACACGCGTGAGGCGGTCTACGCTGGCGCGGAGCGCGTCCAGTTCGACGGCAAGCAGTGGCGTACAGACATCGGGCTGGAAGTAGCGGTGGCGGCGCGATGATTCCGCGCTACACACGCCCGGAGATGGGCCGCATCTGGTCCGACGAGCACCAGCTCGACCTGTGGCTGAAAGTCGAGCTGGCCGTCTGCGAGGCCTGGACGGAGCTCGGCGTCATCCCCGAAGACGACATGCAAACCATCCGCGGCGCGACGATTCAATCGGAGCGGATGGCCGAGGTCTTCCGCGAAACGCACCACGATGTCATTTCTTTCACGCGCTCGGTGGCCGAGCGGCTCGGACCGGCCGGGCGATGGATCCACCTCGGCCTGACGTCGAACGACGTCAAGGACACGGCACTGTCGCTCCAGGTCCAGGAAGCGGCGGAGGTGTTGGCGGAGGATCTGCGCCAACTCGAGAGTGCGCTTTCGGAGCTTGCCGTGCGCCACAAGTACACGCTGACGATCGGCCGCTCACATGGCGTCCACGCGGAGCCGACGACGTTCGGCCACAAACTGGCCGTCTTCGTTGCGCAGGTGCGGCGCGACTGTGCGCGCCTGGAGGCGGCACGAGATGAGCTCCGAGTGGGCAAGATCTCCGGCGCCGTCGGCACGCATGCCAACGTGCCGGCCGAAGTAGAAGAACGCGCGCTGGCCGACCTCGGCCTACGCCCGGCCGAAGCGAGCACGCAGATCCTGCAGCGCGACCGTCACGCCCATTTTGTGTCGACGCTAGCCGTGATCGGCGCCACGCTCGACCAGCAGGCGACCGAGGTCCGCAACTTGCAGCGCACCGAGATCGCCGAGGCGTTCGAGCCATTCTCGAGCACCCAGCAGGGCTCGAGCGCGATGCCGCACAAGCGCAATCCGGAGCTGTGCGAGCGCGTCTGCGGTCTGGCGCGCGTACTGCGTGGCTACAGCACTACGGCGCTCGAGGATGTGGCGCTATGGCACGAGCGTGACATCAGCCACTCCGCGGCGGAGCGGATCATCTTGCCCGATGCGTGCACTGCGCTGGATTACATGCTCGACCTGATGACCGGTATCTGGACTGACCTGGACGTGTGTCCGGAGGCGATGGAGCGCAACCTGTCGCTGACGCGCGGGCTGATCTACTCCGGTCGAGTGCTGCTGGCGCTGGTGGAGGCGGGCATGCCGCGCAGCGAGGCATACGGACTGGTCCAGGAGGCGGCGCGCAAGGTGTGGGCCGGCGAGGGCGACCTGCTGTCACACTTGTGCGCTGACGAGCGCGTGACGTCGCGCATTGATCCCGCAACTCTGGAGTCGTTGTTCGACCCGGCGTATCACTTGCGTCAGATCGAAGTTCCGTTTGCGCGTCTGGGTCTGGTGTGATCGCACCGCCGCTGTTCCGTCGCGGCAAGGTGCGCGAGATGTACGACCTCGGCCAGGGGCGACTGCTAATGGTTGCCTCGGACCGCGTCTCGGCCTTTGACGTGGTCATGCACGAACCCATTCCTGGCAAAGGCGCCGTACTGACGGCGCTCTCCCGCTTCTGGTTTACCCGCACCTCGGGGGTAGTTGCCAACCACGTGCTGGACGAGTTGCCACCCTCGGAGTTCGCCGACCGCGGCATTGTGGTCCGTCGCGCAGAGCGCATTGACATCGAGTGCGTAGTGCGGGGCTATCTGGCCGGCTCCGCCTGGGCGGAATACGTTGCTTGTGGCAGCGTCGCAGCCGAACCAATGCCGACCGGCCTCGTCGAATCAGCTCGACTGCCACGGCCGATGTTCACGCCAGCCATCAAGGCCGAGACGGGCCACGATGAGAACATTTCGCGTTCAGGGCTGCGATCGATCGTCGGAGGCGACGTCGCGGAGCGGCTGGAGCATCTCAGTCTGCAGCTGTACGAAGCCGGCGCCGCGCACGCGCTGAGCCGCGGCGTCATTCTGGCCGACACGAAATTCGAATTCGGCTGGTGCGACGGTGAGCTGATCGTCATCGACGAGCTGATGACGCCGGATTCGTCACGCTACTGGCCGTTCGACGAGTACCGCCCGGGCGGTCCACAGCCGAGTTTCGACAAACAATTCCTGCGTGACTTCCTCGAAGCGAGCGGTTGGACCAAGCAGCCGCCACCACCGCCGCTGCCGGCGGACGTCGTCGACGGCACGGCGGCGCGCTATCAAGAAGCCTTGCGGCGGCTCACCGCATGACCCTGCGTCCGCCGCGCCTCACACAATCCAGCCATAACCGGAACTTTCTGTGACGGGAGCGGCGAGTGAAGCGATGGCCCGTGTCCTCTTCCGTGCCGACATCACTGTGATGCTCAAGCCCTCGGTAAACGATCCACAGGGATTGTCGATTCGCGGCGCGCTGCGGACTTTGGGCTTCAGCGGCGTCGAGGACGTTCGTGCCGGCAAGTTCATGCAAATCGTGCTGGAGGCGCAGGACCGGGTCACGGCTGAGGCGCAGGTGGAGCGCATGTGCACGCAGCTGCTCGCGAATCCGGTTATCGAGACGTACAGCTTCGCGCTTGTCGACGTGCCTGCGCACGTTCCCTGAGCAGCTCCTGAATCTCGTCGGGGATGGGCTGTGCGCCGAGTCGCATGCGACCGTCGTGCGTGCGTTTGCCGTGATCATCCGATCCGCCCGACACCAGCAGGTCGAGCTCGGCCGCGAGCGCCAGGTAGTGTTGGCTGCCCCAGCCGCCGGGGATCCACTGCCACGCTTCGAGCGCATCCAACCCGGCTTCGACCATTGCTTGCAGGTCGGCTGCTTCGAGCAATGGTTTGCCGCGGCGGACCTTGGCCGGATGCGCCAACGACGCCACGCCGCCTGCGCGCTGGATCAGCCCGATGGCTTCGGCGACGGTATAGGCGCGCGGCTCCGCGGCCGCCAGCCGCAGCAAGCGCATACCAGTGCCCGCGGGGGCACCACGTAAGATGCCGCGTTCCAGCATGCCCAGCACGAGCGCCGCGCCGCCGGCGTAGCGGTGCCGATAGCGATCCAGGTCCGTTCGTTCGAGGACTCCGCCTGCTTTCCGTACTTCTGACAGCACCGCGTCGACATGACGCTCCATCAACCGCTGGGCCCGCTGCAAGGCCGCGTTCAGGGCATTGTCCGTCGGATCGACGAAGTAGCCCAGCACGTGGACGGCCCGTGGCCCGTCCCACTGCGCGGTCATCTCGATGCCCGGGATGACCTCCAGACCGGTCGGCGCCGCCGCGCGCGCCTCCTCAATGCCGCCCAGCACGTCATGGTCCGTGATGGCAATCGCGGCCAGCCCGCGCTCCACTGCCGCGCTGACCATCTCGGAGGGCGACAAGCGCCCGTCCGAGTAGGTCGTATGCAAGTGCAAGTCAATCACAGGGATCAGGATCAGGCGTCAGGGTCAGGGTCAGGTTGTTTGCCGCCGCTGAGGCGCACGCCGCCGCACTCCACGCGTCGCGCGCGAGGCCGATCTCCTTGGGAGGGGCACCTGGCGGCGCACGTTGAAACTCGGCGCGCCCCACTCCTGACCCCTGACGCCTGGCCCTGACCCCTCGTCAGATAACCCCTTTAGCGGACGGCACCTCGCCGGCCAGGCGCGGGTCGGGCCTGGTGGCGTCGTCCAGGGCGCGGGCTAGCGCTTTGAACGTGGCCTCGGCGCGGTGATGATCGTTTTCGCCGGCCAGCAGGCGCACGTGCAGACTGAATCGGCCGTCCATCGCGAACGACTGTAAGAAGTGGGGGATCATCTCGCTGCTCAGGCCGCCGATTTGCATGCCCTGAAAGGGCAAGTCGATGCTCGCCCAACCGCGACCGCCTAGGTCGACGGCCACCTGAGCCAGCGCTTCGTCGAGTGGCACGACGGCGTCGCCAAAGCGGCGGATGGCGCGCCGTTCACCCAGCGCTTTGTCGAGCGCCTGGCCCAGTGTGATCCCGACATCTTCGGCGGTGTGGTGCTGATCGACGTGCAAGTCGCCTTCGGCCCGAATCGTGAGGTCGAAGCGCGCATGACGCGCCAGGCTGTCGAGCATGTGGTCCAGAAAGCCGATACCCGTCGTGATGTCGCCACGGCCGGAACCGTCCAGGTTGAGGGCGACCTCGACGCGACTCTCCCGCGTCTCGCGTCGAATATGCGCGGTACGCGGCGCCAGCGACGTGTGCTGCATAGTCTGGGTGGATGGTAACGGTCTCGGCCAGGCGCACTCCGGCCGTGGCGGTCGGCCGAGTGCGGGCGGCTCGGAGTACCTGGGCGGTGGCGGTTTGCGCTGTTCTGCCACTGCTGACGCCGCTGTTGTGGAGCGGTCTGCGCATCAGTCTTGCCCCGAACACGGTCCTGACCACGCTCGATCCGATGTTCGAGGCTCCGCTGTCGGTGCGCAGCCCTTTGGGCGTATGGCTGTTGCTGGTCATCCTGACGTGGTTCGCCCTGGCGTACCGCATGCGGCAGGCGGTGTGGTGGGAGATGGCGCTCATCGCAGCAGGCGCAGGGCTGGCATTGCCGCGCGTGGGCAACGCCTGGCTGGCCGGGCTCATGCTCGTCGTGCCACTCGCGCGCCAGCTCGCACTGCTGCCGCACGGGCCTCGCATGGCCATCGGCGCGGTCTGCGTGAGCGTTGCCATAGTCGTGGGCGTGATGCTGAGGCCGCCGCAACTGCCGCCGGCCGCGGTCCAAGCGATCGCGCCCAAAACGGGCACGGTCTACGTCGACTGGCGATGGGCCCACGCGCTGCAGGCCTCGGATCGCACCGTCCTGACGGCGGGAGGATTGACATCAGAGTCCAAGGAGTTCTGGCTCGACTACCTTCGGGTGGCGCAAGGTCACGAACGCTGGGCCGCCATCCTGCGGACGCACCAGGTCTCCGTCCTGGTACTCGACGCACGAGACCGACAACGAATGGCCGCGGACCTGGTCAGGCAGTCAGCAGAGTGGCAGGTCGCGTACGACGATGGCGCGGTCCTGGTGGCGGAGCGAACCGTCCGATGAAAATTGCCCACCTGTGGGTGCTGCTCGTCCTGGCGGGTGCATTCATCGGCCCCGCGAGCTCGCCTATCGGACTCCCCGACATCTTCTGGACGCTCCAGCGCGGCACGCTGATGCTCGACCAGCGCGCGCTGCTGACCATAGACCCGTTCACCAGCGCCCCGCACGTCGCCGACAGCATCAACGCCCAATGGCTAGCTGACCTGTTTTACGCAGGGCTCAACCGCGCCGGCGGACTCGAGCTAGTGATCGCAGGCAACGCGCTGGCTATCGCCGCGACGTATGGGTTACTCCTCGCGGCTGCGTACGCCGCCAGCGGCTCACTTCGGCTGAGCTGCCTGGCCGTAGTCGTCGCCTACTTGCTCGGCTTTTCAAACCTCTCGCCCAGGCCGCAGACGCTGGCCTATCCGCTGTTCGCGCTGTTCGTGTGGGCGACGCGCACGAATCGAATGCTGTGGCTGCTACCACTGGCGACCGTGGTGTGGGCGAATGTGCATGGTTCCTTCTTCGCCGGCTGGCTTATCCTCGGCTGCCACGCCGTCGGGCAACGGTCCAGAGCGCACACGCTGGCCCTTGCTGCGTGCATCCTGGCGGCGCTGCTAACGCCCTACGGTCCTGGCGCACTGCTGTACGTGGCGACCATCGGCACCAATCCAATCATTCGCGATCTAGTCACCGAGTGGGCGCCGACGACGGTCGACTGGCGCGAAGGCGCGTTCCTGTTCATGTGGCTCGCGGCGCTGGGCTGGCTGGCGCTCCGCTCGCGCGTGCGGCTGCACGTATCAGATGTGCTGATTCTGCTGGTGTTCGGCTGGCTGGCCCTGAGCTCGGTGCGCGCGATTGTGTGGTTCGGCCTGGCCACGGCGCCGATCGCTGCCCGCCTGTTCGCCGGTCTGGCGCCGCGCTCGACCCAGCACAGCCGTGAACGGCCAGCGCTCAACGTGGCCATCGCGGGCGCGGTCCTGGGCCTGGTCGCCGTGAGTTTGCCCTGGACCAAGCAGAGCGTACCGTTCCTACCCGAAGACAAGCGCGTACTCGTCGGCGAGGCTGCCCCGGTGCGGGCCGCGGAGTACCTGCGCAACCATGATCCGCCCGCCGCGGGGCGGATGCTCAATCACGAGACGTGGGGCGGCTACCTGGATTGGGCGGTCTGGCCGCGGCACCAGCCGTTCCTCGATGGCCGCATCGAGCTCCACCCGCCGCAGGTCTGGCTCGACTACCAGGCCATCGTCTTTCCGAGCGCGCGCTGGCGCTCGCTGCTCGACCAGTACGACATCTCCTACGCGATGCTCAGCCAATCGGCTCAGGCGGACCTGATCGCGGGCCTGAAGCAGGAGCCAGGCTGGCGTCTGGCGTATGAAGACGATCAGGCAGCGGTGTTCGAGCGGCTGAGCTCGTAGTACCAAGCTGGCGCTTGAGCGCCTCGAACGTCCACGATTTTTGCTCGAACACGTAGCGCACCTGGGTCGCGCTGACCTCGCTTGCGCCAGCCTTGCGCAGCGATTCCACGGCGTGCAAGAGCACGTCTTCAGACACGACGACGGTGAGTGCAAACCATTCGCCCTCTTCGCCGTCCGGGCTGTCCTTGGGGAAGACACGCGCGATCGTCGGGCCGCGCAAGCCGACGGCGCCACCAATGGCCATGACCCGCCGGGCCACGGCTTCGGCTGACTCACCGCGAATATTGGCCGTGATCGACACCTGCTGGCGCGAGCGCAAGTAGGCGTCGACCAGTTCGAGCAGCGCGCGTGTCGCCTCCAACCGTTCGGGATCGGCAAGCAATCCGCGCCGATTGCCGATCATGCACGCCTGCGACTCGACCACCGTTCCGCCCGCGATTGTTTTCAGCCGATTCTCGCGCAAGGTCACGCCGCTCGAGGTCAGGTCGCAGATGATGTCGGCCGTCTCGAGCGCCGGCGCCGCCTCGATCGCGCCACTCACCTCGACCAGGTCGAAGTAGGTAATCCCGCGGTCAAAAAGAAACTGCCGTGTCAGGTTGGGGTACTTGGTGGCCACGCGCAGCTCACGGCCCGCCGCGCGCAGCTCGACCGCGACCTCAGCCACATCGGCGACCGACGTGACGTCGACCCAGCCTTCAGGCACGCCGAGTACCAGTGCGCAGCGACGAAAGCCCAGCTTGTCATGGACGATCACGACGTCGTCTTCCTCGGAGCGGTGCTCGGCCACAATGTCGTAGCCAGTGATGCCCAGATCGACGCTGCCCGCCTCGACTTCTTCGAAGATGTCGGTCGCGCGCTGGAACACGACCTCGGCCGGTCCGGTCGGCAAGCCATACATCCGCGCACGATACTGACGCGGATTGCTGCGATCGACGCGCAGACCGCAGTGGTGCCCGAGGAAGCGCAGGACCTCCTCCTCCCACCCTTTCGAGGGTAGGCCGATGCGCAGCATGCTCATTTCACTGCCTCCGCCACAGCCTCGACCAGCGAACTGCGCGCTACGCTGGCTTCCTGGCGTGTCCGCATGCTGCGCAGGACCACCTCGTCGACCTGCCGCTCACGCTCGCCGACGATGACGACCACGTCGGCATCGATGCGGTCAGCATGGCGGAGCGCAGCTTTGACGCCCCGGATACGTACGTCCTGCTCCACCACAAGACCATCGATGGTGCGCAGGTCGCGCGCGACGCTGAGGGCAGATGCGTGATCGTCGGTCGTGACGCCGACCACCAGCACTCGTTTGGCACGCGTGCTCGGCAGGCTGGGGTGGGCGAGATCGACGCGTTCGAGGCCGTACGAGAAGCCACATGCAGGCACGGCCTCGCGTCCGCCCAGGGCACGCACGAGGTCGTCGTAGCGCCCGCCGCCGCAGACCTGCAATGGCCCATCGTCGCTGTCGACGTAGATCTCGAACACCAGGCCGGTGTAGTAGCGCAGCCCGCGCGCCAGCGACAGGTCGACTTCGACACGTGCCTCGCCCGGCAGCGGACCGTGCGTGGCTAGCAGGTCCAGGGCCGCGGCCACCTCGTCGACCGGCGCGGTGCTCAGGCCGCGGCGTTCGAGCAGGCCGCGCAGGTCGCGCGCCAGGCGTTCGGGTGGTCCGGCCGCGCCGTTCAACTCCAGCACAAAGTCGAATGCGGCGCGCACCTGATCCGTCGGATCGGGCCGCTTCGCCTTGGCCAGCAAACGCTCGATGATGCGGCGAGGCTCGCGCGCGCCGCCTTCGACGGGCAGGCTGGCGCGGCTCAGGATGTCGGCGGCGATGGCCGTGGCCTGATCGGGCGGCATGTTTGCCAGTGGGCTGGGCACGACCGTCTCGGACGTAGCTTGGCCGTTGTTCGCTCCGCCACCCAGCAAATCGACCACGCGTGCGACCGCGGCGTGTACGTCGTGTCGGCCACGGGCGATCGGCTCCATCAAGTCGAGGACGAGCCCCTGTGCGTGTTCGCTCATGCCTAGCTGGCTAAGTAGCTGCAACGCGGCCCCGAGATGGCCAATCACCAGGCGATAGTTGCGCACGCCCGCGGCTTCGAGGCCGGCGCATGCCAGGTAGAGCACTTCGGCATCAGCGGCTGGGCCAGCGGCGCCGATGAGCTCGACGCCGACCTGCGTGAACTGCCTGGATCGACCCCGTGAGGGTCGCTCGTAGCGGAAGCTTGGGCCGGCGTAGTGCAGCCGCAGGGGCAGCGCGCGCCCCTGTAGCTGGTCGACGAAGCAGCGCATGACACTCGCCGTCAGCTCGGGGCGCAGGCACAAGCGCCTGTTCCAGTGCGAGAACGAATACATGCGCGCGACGATCTCGTCGCCTGACTTGCGCAGGAACAGTTCGAGCGGCTCGAGGATCGGCGTTTCTATGCCCTCATAGCCGAAGCGCTCGAATCCGTCCCTGAGCTGCGCTTCGAGCGCGCGCAGCCGCGCATTGTCTGGCGGCAGCACGTCGCTGGTGCCGCGAACGCGTTGGATCGGGGTTGCGCCACGCTCAGTCGAGATGGTCACGCTGGTGAGGAAGTGTACGGGTCGAGCAAACAACTACACTTTGGAACCGGGGGTTTCGAGCCATAGGGCGGTATGCCCGCTTCAGCACCAGCGCGCCTGCTCATCGTGGAACGTCAACCGGTCATCACGCCGGAGGTGCGCTCGCGGATAGGCCGCGAGTCCGGCTTCGCCATCGTCGGGCGGGTTAGCTCAGCCGTAGAAGCGACGCGCATGGTGCGCGACCAGCCAGTCGACCTGGTGATCATCGAGACGACGCTGCCCGAGCCAGGCGCCATTGAGCTGGCACGCTTCTTCCGCGTGCGGTTTCCGCACATCGTGGTCGCGTTGGTGACGCGCGCGGCATCACAGGTCGAGCTGTTCGAAGCGGCTCGCGTTGGAGCGCACGTCTACTTGCGCGCCAGTACCGATCCCGACGTCTTCGTAGCCACACTGCGACGCGCTGTTGCTGGTGAATTTCCCATCGACGAGGAAGTCGTGCGCTTTCCCGCCGTCGCCGCGCGCATCCTGGCCAGCTTTCGCTCCGCTCCTGCGCCCGAACCTGCGTCGACGCTGGACGTCGCCGCGCCTGCAGATGGGGAACCCCTCGGGCCACTGTTCGTCAAGCTGTCGCCACGCGAGATCGAGATCCTCGACCAGGTGGCAAGAGGCAACAGCAACAAACTGATCGCCCGCAAGCTCGGCATCTCCGACCAGACGGTCAAGAACCATGTCAGCGCCATCCTGCGCAAGCTAGAGGTCAACGACCGCACCGAGGCCGTCGTCTACGCACTCCGTAACGGTTGGATTCGTATCGATACGCCTGTGTAGCCTCCTCCGCGCATGCGCGGAGGAGGCCTTTCCAGAGCCCGGCACACGAATTGCTGCTCACCTCGTATTGATCTGAGGATCGGGCAAGGAGACATTGCCGTTATGTGGGAGCTGCGCGAGCGAGCCCAAGGTCTGGTGGAGTACGGCCTGATTATCGCCCTGGTGGCCGTGCTGGCCATCGCTGGGCTGATCATCTTTGGTCCGGCGATCAGTGGTTTACTGAGCACACTGGGCGGGTCGGTCTAACCACTGCGGACGCTCAACTGAGGAACAGCAACGATAGAGTCGAGGGTCCCCCCATGCAGGGGGGCCCTTTTTGCTGGCCGCCCTTGAGATACGCTTGTAATCGGAGATTGCAAACCCGCTACCTATAATGCCGCGCCCCTGAGAGGCCGATGCTCGTATCAGCAAGCATCCCCCACAACGGGTGGCGAAAGGTATTTAGGGCGTGCAACGAAAGCGACTCGGCTATATCCTGATCGGCGGCGGCCTCACCGTGGCGCTGTTCGTCGGCGTCATGGTTTATTCGCAAGTCTCCGAGGCGGAGAAGGTCAAGGCATCCCTGCCGAGGGCGCGTGTGGTCATCGCCACGGCGGACATCCCGGCGCGGACCGAAATCGCAGCCTCGATGGTTAACGTGCGCACCGTGCCGGACGAGCTCGTCCAGGCTGGCGCAGCCACGAAGATCGAGGATGTGGTGGGCAAGTTCAGCCCAGACGCGATCACCAAGGGCGCCGTCGTCAACACCCAGAAGATCGGCCCGGTCGCGGTCAAAAATGCCCCGTCGTTCCGAATCGAGAAGGGCAAGGTCATGTACGTCATGCCGGTCGCGTTCGCGGGCACCCAGTTCTCACTGGCTCAGGTCAACGCGCTCCGCGCTGGCGACCGTGTCGACCTGCTGTACACGACGATCAACGCGCCACAGGGCCTGACCGCGGAGCAGCGCGACGACGTCCGCAACAACCCGATCCCGTACCTCCAGACGCGCATCATGCTCCAGGATCTGCGCATCCAGGAGATCGGTAGCTACGCGCCTGACGGCTCGTTGATCCCGGCCACCGGCGATCCGAGTGGCAAGGGTGCGGGTCCTTCGCTGGGTGGCGCAAACATCATCTTCATCGTCAAGCCCGAAGAGTCCCTGGTGTTGAAGTGGCTCAAAGACGCGGCCACCTTCTACAAGGACAGCAACATCGAAATGGTGCTGCGCTCGCCGGCCGATGAAGAGCAGGCCGACAGCAACCTGATCGTCAATTTCAACTACATGCGCGACAAGTACAACCTCGCGCCGCCGCCCGCGCTGCCGAGCCGATAAGGAACGCCGCCATGTCTCTGCTCAAGCGTCTCGAGCACGGCGGCGCGTCGTTCGCCTCGCCCCCTCCAACCCATACGCCCGAGGTTGCGCCGGTCCAGACCCGTCATGCGGAGCCCACGCCGCTCCGCCCGGCGGCGCCGGTCAACCAGGCCGCCGAAGCCCAGCGCAGCCTCAAGGATCGCGTCAAGCGCAAGCTGATCAGCGAGCTCGATCCGTCGATCGACACCACGCAGATCGACGAGGTCCGCCAGCGCTTGAAGATGCTGTTCGATCAAATCATCGAAGCGGAGAACCTGGTCCTCACCCGCGCGGAGAAAGAGCGCCTGTTCGAGGAGCTTGCTGCCGACGTGATCGGCTTCGGCCCAATCGAGCCGCTGCTCCACGATCCGAGCGTCTCCGAAATCATGGTCAACGGACCGAAGAAGATCTATTTCGAGCGTAAGGGCCGTTTGCAGTTGAGCGACGTCCAGTTCGACGACGACGACCACGTGCGGCGCGTCATCGACCGCATCGTCTCGCCGCTCGGTCGCCACGTCGACGAGGCCTCGCCAATCGTCGATGCCCGACTACCCGATGGCTCACGTGTGAACGTGGTCATTCCGCCGATCTCGCTGGTCGGTCCGACGATCACCATTCGAAAATTCACCAAAGAGAAGCTGCGCGTCGACGACCTGATTCGCTTCGGGTCGATCACGCCGGAGATCGCGGAGTTCCTGCGCGCCTGCGTGCACGCTCGATTGAATATTGTCATTTCGGGTGGTACTGGCTCGGGTAAGACGACGCTGCTGAATGTGCTGTCGAACTTCATTCCGGACGACGAGCGCATCGTGTCGATCGAGGACTCGGCGGAGCTGCAGCTGGCCAAAGAGCACTGGGTCCGACTCGAGACGCGGCCGGCCAACATCGAAGGCACCGGCGCGGTCACCGCGCGCGACTGTATGAAGTCGACGTTGCGCATGCGGCCAGACCGGGTGATCGTCGGCGAATGTCGCGGTGGCGAAGCGCTGGACATGCTCCAGGCGATGAATACGGGTCACGACGGATCGTTGACGACGGGTCACGCTAATACGCCGCGCGACATGCTCGCGCGTCTGGAGACGATGGTGCTGATGGCCGGGATGGACCTGCCGGTGCGCGCCATTCGCGAGCAGATCAGCTCCGCGGTCGACGTGATCGTGCAGCAGTCGCGCATGCGCGATGGCTCGCGCAAAGTGACGCACATTACCGAAGTGCAGGGCATGGAGGGCGACAAAGTCATCCTCCAGGACGTATTCCTGTTCGAGCAGGAGTCGTTCACGGATGGCAAAGTCGTCGGCGCGATCAAGCCGACGGGTGTGCGCCCGAAGTTCATGCCCAAGATCGAAGACGCCGGCATGCAGCTGCCGCCGTCCATCTTCGGCCGGGCCGCCGGATTCTTCTGATACTCAGTGCGCTAGTCGCGTGGTCCAGGGGCGGCGCTCGAGTTTGCGGCCCAGGGAGCGTTCGATCTGGCGCCATTTGACGCTGTCTTCGGGGGTCAGGAAGGTGATCGCTTCGCCACCGCGGCCCATACGGCCGGTGCGGCCCACGCGATGGGTGAACCATTCGGCTGATTCGGGCAGCTCGTAGTTGATCACCTGGCTAATGCCCGGAACGTCGAGGCCGCGCGCGGCGACATTTGTGGCCAGCAGGATTGGCACCGCGCCTGAGCGGAAACCAGCCATGACCCGCTCGCGCGCGTTCTGGCTGAGGTTGCCCTGCAGTGCGGCGGCCGGGTAGCCGAGCTCCTCGAGCCGTCGGGCGAGCTTCTTCACGCCGTGCTTCGTCCGACCGAACACGATGACCGGGTCTGTTCCGCGCTGGTCGAGCAGCGTGCGCAGCGCATCGAGTTTTGCGCCGGGCTGCAGGTCATAGACCACATGCTCGATGGACGGCTCGGCGTGCGTGTCGGCGTCGACCCGAACGGTGATTGGCTGACGAACGTGACGCGCGGCAATAGTGGCTACCCAGTTGGGCAGCGTTGCCGAGAACAGCCCCGTCTGCCGCGAGCGCGGAGCGAAGGCAAGAATGCGTTCGACGTCGGGCGCGAAACCTCGGTCCAGCATCTCGTCGGCCTCGTCGAGGACGAGCACGGTCAACCGCTGTAGTGAGAGGTTCTCCTGCCGCAGATGATCGAGCGTGCGGCCAGGGGTGGCGACAATGATGTGGGCGCTCCTGATCGCTCGCTGCTCGGGTGCGAGGGACCGGCCACCGTAGAGCAACGTATGTCGAACGCCGCGCGCACTGGCCAGCGGTCCGAGCACAGCGCCCACCTGGATGGCCAGCTCGCGCGTGGGGACCAGGACGAGCGCTTGCACGCCACGGGTGCGCGGATCGACGCGCGTGACCAGCGGCAGCAGGAACGCGAGGGTCTTGCCAGAGCCGGTGCGCGCCTGACCGATGAGGTCTCGCCCCGCGAGCAGCGGCGGGATCGCCTCGGCCTGAATCGGTGTAGGGGTCTTGATGCCCTGGGTGTCGAGAACGCGCTGTAGAGCGGGTAGCAAGGAAAGCTGGGCGAACGACGTCGCCCTGGTGGATACATGCGTAGTAATGGCGCTGACTCCATGGCGGCCGGACGAATGATCGGGCCGCGAAATACAACAGTCGAGACGGTCAGCGCGACAGGAAGGGGCTGAAGAGCGCCGCAGCGCTCATGACGAGCCGCCGATTCGTACTAGTTGGCGCAGTATAGCGGATAGACGTTTTCGATCCTGTATTTGCTGCACTTGCCACGTCGTCGGCTCAGGCAGGATCGCGCAGCTCGCACGATTGGTAGCCCGCGACCTGGGCTAAGCGACATGGCCTCGAGCCGCGCCAAGAAGCCCGATCTGGATCCCGTCCGTGTCCTCGACGCGCTGCGCGCGATCGCAACTATCGGTCGGCGACATCGGCGACGCGCAGGGCGTGGCGGGTGTGGTCGCCCGTCAGGCGCGTTCGCTGCTCGGGGCCGACGACGTGGTTGTGTATCTGTGGCATGCCGACGCCGGCGTACTACAGCTCACGTTTGACGACAACAGCGGCCTGGAGCTTCGAGAGACGCTCGCGCCTGGTGAGGCCGCGATCGGACGTGCTTCGAGAGCGATGAACCGGACGGAGGTCGTGCAGGACTACCAGAACTGGACGGGCGCCTTGCCGGAGCTCGTGGCGCTACGCGCAGATTGGTTCCGTACCAGTCCAGCGATTGAACTTCCCAGGATCCTCGATTTGCGCCATTCGGGCGCGCGTCTCCGTCCACAGGTTTGCCCACTCGCGCCAGTCCGTGACCGCGCTGGAGGGGTTCTGACGGCTCCGCGCGATGAAGCCAGGAAACGCCGGCCGGCCAGTCGGCTGGCCAATCGGCTGATAGCGCAGGTCGAAACTCCACCGAATTCCGTCACTCGTGTTGGTCAGCGACGCATGCTTCGTCAAGTGGTGGAAGAACAGGACTCCGCCGCGTTTTACCGGCAGCGGGATCGGCTCGCCTTCGAGCAGCGCGTCGGGGATCCGTGCACCTGGAATGAGGCAGTGGGTGACCAGCCCGCCGCGATGGCTGCGCGGAATGACGCACAGGCAGCCGTTTTCGGCGCTCGCGTCTGTCAATGGCAGCCAGACCGTGAGCATGTGCGTCGCGTCGGCTTCGGGCAAATGCACACCGCGGTCCTGGTGCCAGTCGGTACGTGCCAGGAGCGATGAGCCGCGCAGGTGCTCGGGCAGATTTCTCTCAGGCGGTTTGATGCGCGTGTGTTGAATCGGGTTGGAGTAGATTTCGCTGCCGATGAATTGCTCCACCACATCCAACAACTTTCGATTGGTGAGCAGTCCGAACGTCTGTGGACCGAGATGAATGGGCGTGTCCAGGCGTACGCCGGAGAACGGCAGCGAAATGTCGAAGTGCTGCATCACGTTCAAGTCGGCCGGGGCTTCGTTGAGCACGCGACCGAAGCGCTGCGCGAATGGCAAGTCACGAAACGACTCTGGGAGCGCGCCGCTGGCGGACCAGCGCTCGGTGAGCGAGTCCAGCAACACTTCGTACTCCCGCACGACCGGGTCGAGGTCCAGGACTGGATCGAGCACGTCGTCGACGATGAGGAAACCTTGCTCGTTGAACTTGTCGATGTCCACCAACCGCGCGATCGCCATGTTTCAGCCCCCCGGCACCGAACTAACTGGAGCGTACTCGACACGCTCGTTCGCCGTCGCGGACAGGCGCGGCAACCACACGTAGAACGTCGAGCCCTGGCCATCGCCAATGCTGGCGCACCAGATTCGCCCGCCGTGGGCTTCGACCACCTGGCGGGCAATGTACAGTCCGAGCCCCAGGCCCTGGATGTGTCGATCGACAGCGTTAGTTGCTCGACTGAACGGTTGAAAGAGCGTGTCTACCGCGCCGACTGGAACGCCGATGCCCTGGTCGACCACAGCCACTTGCACGCCGCTCGCATCCGCGGAGCTCACCAGGCGAACCCGGGTCATGGGCGGCGAATACTTGGCGGCGTTCTCCAGCAGGTTGCCCAGCACCTGCTCCAATCGGTCCGGATCGCCTTCGACGAACACCTCCTGGATATCCGATTCGACAAGCAGCTCGCGTTCACCCTCCCACTGATCGCGGAATCCGTTGACTACTTGCTGGATCAGTGAGCCGACGTCGATCGTGGCATGCGCCATAGGCAGGGTGCCGGTTCGCAAGCGCGCCACATCGAGCAAATCGGCGGCCAACCGCGTGACATGGTCCGTCGTGCTCGCGATCGTGCGGAAGGACCGCTCGGCGCGCTCCTGATCGAGCATGCCGCGCGTTCCGGCACGCAATGCAGCCTGAGCGGTCGCTTTGATCGCCGCCAAGGGCGTACGCAATTCGTGCGAAGCGATGCTCAGGAATTGATCTCGTGCGCGTACCGCGTCCTGCGCCTCGCGATACAACTGCGCGTTGTCCAGGGCGATCGCCGCTTGAGCGGCAACGCCAGTAGCGAGGCGTTCTGAGCGCGCGGTAAAAACGGCGGCCCGTCGATGACCAAAGAACAACCCGCCAAGCACCGCGCCCGATCGCGAAACGACGGGCACCGCGAGATAGCTGCGCACCGGCAGATGTCCCTCCGGCATCCCGTTGAAGGGCGGATTCTGGCCGTACCGGTCGTCCCGTGTGACGTCGTCGAGGCGGACCACGCCTTCACCGCGAAAGGTTGGTCCGAAGATGGCCGTGTTGCGGGGCATAGGAAAGTCTTTGAATGCTTCGCGTGGCGCGCCCGAGAGTGAGTAGAGGGTGTATGACTCGCCGATCTCATCGACCTGGTTGTAGAAGAAGGCACCGAATTCCGCGCCGGTTACGTCGGTCGCAGCATCCGTCGCGGCCTGCACGAGCTTGGCCAGATCGAGCTCGGCGGCGAGCGTTTCGCCCACAGTGCGCAGGGTCTCTACGAGACGTGTCTCGTCGCGCAGTGCGTCCTCACGCTCCGCGACGGCACGGCTCATCTCGTCCATGGCCGCGGCGAGCTCAAGCACGTCCGGGTCGCCGGTCGTGGCGCCGACGCGTGCTCGCTCGCCGCGCGCCACCGCGCTCGCTGTTCCGACCAGCGTACGTAACGGTTGGAGCAAGCGACGGGTCAGGTAGGCGATGAGAATGGCGGCGGCGGCCATGACGGCCGTGGTCGCCACGGCTTGCTGAATAAGTCGTTCGCGCAGCGAGGTTTCGAGCGCGTCGAGGGGCCGTGTGTACGCGACCACCCAACCGGACGTGCCGACCGGAACGAGTGCGCCGTATTGCGCGCCTGGGGCGAATGGCGTTTGTTCACCATCGAGCCGCACCAGGCTGCCGGCCAGCGCCTGACCGATCAGCGGCCACCCGCTGAGGTCCTCGAACGTCTTGAGTGACGTGTTGTCCGACGCGAAGACGACCTGGCCGTGCTCGTCCATGAGCACGAGCACCGCGTCGGGCGCGAGGGCGACCGGCAACTGATCGATGAACGCCTGTGGCTGAAAAGCGGCGATCAGGAAGCCGCGCACGAGCCCATTCGCGCCGCGAATGACGCGACCGTGGGCAACCGTAGCCTGGCCCGACTGCAGGCCGGCGATGCCGCCGGTCCATACGCTTTCACTGCCGGACTGCATCGCCGCGATATAGGGGCGGCCGGCCACGTCCGTGCCGACGCCAGTCGCTGCCTGCGAGGCGATGACGCGACCTTGTGGGTCGGTGACAAACAGAGCCCGCAGCATCGGGTACTCGCGGGCGAGCGAATCCAGGTACGGACCGATATTGTCCTGGTCGAGTGGCCGGAAACGGTCTCCGAACGCGAGCGACGCGGCCAGCACCGTGCCACTCATGTCACGTCTGAATCCGTCGATGACTGATGCGGTCATCTGACCGACGGTCACCGAGTTGGCCACCTCATTGGTGCGCTGCTCGCGCAGCCCGGCGGCGTAGCCGGCCAGCAGGATCAGATACAACGGCAGGAGTAAGCCGAGCGTTGCCAGGATGAGGCGCGTGGCCAGTCTCGGCGTCCTGCCGGTATTCACGTCGAGTTCAGACTGCCACACCTTTCCAAGCCGTGCCTAGTACGGCAGTCCGCGTGGGAGCAGCGCCTCGACATCAACGGCACGCCTCGGCCGCGCGAAACCCATCGCCGCCGAGGCGCTGGAGACTTATCGCCGATGTTCTGCGCTCAGTGCACTAGACCGCGTTGGTCAGCGGCTCGACGCCTGATCGCGCTGCTGCTTCGCGGCAGCGTGAATATTGTCAGCCGCTTGCTCCGGATCCATGTTGTGGTTCTGGGCCGCTCGCTTGAGGTCGTCCATGACGATGTCGCCCGGCTTGTGTCGCTCATTAACCTGGCCGCAGCCGCAATTCATACACATGGTGGCGCCTGGTTCGCACGCGCCGTGCCAGGCCATCCAGCAATTCTGGCATGCTCAACGGCCATGCCTCTGACCTGCGCGCAGGTGCGCGCCTGGCGCCTCGAGCGGCACCATCTCACCCACCGCTCAACACCGACCGAGCCGCTGGCTGCGCTGGTACGCGACATGTGTGGAGTCCATGCCCAGCTCATGTCCCCGGCCGAGCTGTCGGTCAAAGTCCGGCGTGATGAAACGTCCGTCGCGGACGTTCGCGCCGCGCTGTATCAAGAGCGCACGCTGTTCAAGACATGGGCGATGCGCGGCACTTTGCATTTGCTGCCGTCGACGGACGTGGCCCTGTATGTGGCGGCGCTGCGGCCGAGGACGGCCGCAAGGCTGGATCTCGCCCGTAGTGCTCGCAGGCGGCCGAGTGGTGGGCGTCTGGAACCCTGAGCGCGGCCTGGCCAAAGTCGAGCTGTTCGAATCACTGACCAGAGCGCAGCGGCGCGCTCTCGTACAGGATGCTGAGCGGCTGGGCTTCGACGCTATCGTCGATCAAGGGCTAGCATGCTAGGCGCATGGCTCAAGCCGCCACACACGTGCTGAAGCGAGGGTTGGAGCGAGAGCCTGGATCGACTCGCGGACTTACTGCCAGCGCTATAGGCGTTAGCGCACCACGGACACAGGGCTGTCCGATGACGCCGTGGCCTCGGGTTGCGGCGCCATGTGCGCGGGTTCGTGCAGCCGCGGAAAGCGCAGCGGCGACCGATCGCCAATCCACTGCGCGGGCGGCGTGGCCCAATAGCTCGCAAGCGCGTTGACGCGGCCGGCGTACTGGGACCGCAGGCGCGCGAAATCGGCCCATGCCGCGTCCGCGCCACGCAATGTGTAGCCGGCGTCGGCGAGCCGCTGTCGCGCCGCGTCGAACTCCTCGCGTTCGACGCCGATCTCCGTGTCCGCATCGAGCCGGAACTGCGCCACCAGGTCTTCGAGACAATGATTGCCGATGGCCCTGCTGAGCTTGGCCCAGCCTTTTGGACCGCCTTCGATCGTGGTGAGTACCAGGGTTGCGGCGTCCATGACCGCGCCGAGCGAGCTGATCCAGGAGTCGTTGTCATGGCTGGAGCGAAAGTAGGCGAGTATGGGATACGCGAGGTGGGAGTCGAGGACTTCCGCGGCCCACGATTGCCAGTCGGCAAACACGCGCGGCAGATCGTCGAGCATGCCGCCGAGTGCGTAGGTTTCGAGCAGTGTGACTCCGGACGGCGGCGCGCCGGCGCCGGCTTCGAGCACGACGACGGCCCGCTCGCGCCGCTGAAACGATCCGTACAGCGTGAACATGAGCGTGATCACCAGCGCGAACAGGCCCAGGCCAGTGGCCGCCGCGACGAGGCTGACCAGGCGCGCCCACGGGCCGATCGCGACGAAGTCGCCGAAGCCGATCGTGAGCATGGCGACGCCCGCGAAGTACAGCGAAGTGCCGAAGTTCTCCGGTTCCGGTCGCAGCTCGGTGCGGAGTCCATCGAGGATGAGCCCGTAGCCGAGCATCAGACCGCTCACCCAGACGACCAGCAGCACGATCACGATCGCCGACCCGAAGGTGCCCAACAAGGCCTCGCGGCGCTCGACGGTGGCGACGCGCAGGCCGATCTGGCGCCACCCGCGCCAGCACGCCGTGATGACCTGGCTGCTGACGCGCAACTGGCGCCCGATATTCGGCGCCCGGCGGGGCACCACGACGGCCAGGAAGATGTCGAGCAGCATGATCGCGACTAGCGCGACACCCGCCACGCACTCGAGGACCTGGATCATTCGTGCTTGAAGCTTAAGGCAGCGAGCTGACGCCCGCGTGCGAATAACATGCCGGGCCATGACTCCGGAGGCAAATTCGACGTGCTGGCGCTAGCGCGCGAAGGTGTGACGTCATTCCTCGAGCAGCGCCAACCGGAGTGGTCCGGCGTTCGGAACGTCCCCAGCGGCGCTACGCGTGCTGCCTTCCGGTGCCAGAAGAACAGGGCGGTTGCATGGAAACCGTCGTCAGGCTGGTTTCCTCAGCCGCAGCTCGAAGCCGATGCCGTCGGGCAGGAGTTCGCCAGTGCCGAAGCGACTGTGGGCGACCATGGTCTGCAGCGCCTCGCGCGTGTAGGCGGTGCGGAGGAGCATCAGGCGGAAGGTCCACTTTGTGAGCCAGGTGTTCAGCGCCGAGAGCTGCATGCCCCGCACCTCCTCGTCGATTGCCGCCAGCGGAGCATCTTTACGCAGGTCGAAGATCGAGGCTTGACCGCCCGGCCGCAGCACGCGATACATCTCGTCGATGGCGCCCCGCGGATCGCTGAAGTTCTTGAACGCTGCCCGACAGAACACCAGATCGAATGACTCAGCGGCGAAGGGCAGGTGCGCGGCGTCGCCGTGGCGGACGTCGATGTCGAAACCAGCCTGGCGAGCGTTGTCGCGGGCGATCTGGACGAACGAATGGCTAATGTCCAGGCCGGTGATGTGGAAGTCGCCGAGTTTGGCCAGCTCAATGGCCAGGTAGCCTGGGCCTGGTGCGACCTCGAGGACGGCGGCGCCAGGAGCGAGTCGCGACGCCAGCTGCAGAGCGGTGCTGCGATAGCTGCGCGTGTCGCGTCGCGTATTGGCCGCGTACCAGCGCGCGATGGGCCCTTCCATGGGCAGTCCGCGGTATGGCTTGCTAACTGCGTTCACCATAGTAAACAATGTTAGCATAATGTTGACGCACGTCAAGAGGTCAGGCGGGTGAGCTTCATCCCCTACGCCGACACGCGCCGGCAGCGCCGCCAGCCGCTCGACCGCCCGCGCATTGTGGCCGCCGCGCTCGCAGTCATGGACGAGGTCGGCGTCGATGGCCTGACCATGCGCAGCGTGGCCGATCACCTGGGCGTCACCGCGGCTGGTCTGTATCGCCATGTGCGCGCTAAGGACGAGCTGCTGGTCATGCTCGCCGACGAGATCAGCGGCCAGGTACCGACGGTTGCGTCAGGCACGCCATGGCAGGCGGCGCTGACGGAGATGGCGGTCGGCTATCGACGCGTGCTGCTGTCACATCGCGACGCGGCGCGGCTGCTGGCGAGTACGCCACCCGCCGGGCCAGAACGGCTGCGCCAGATCGAGGCCATCCTGCGCGTGCTGGTCGATGCGGGATTCAGCGGCCGCACTGCCGCGTGGGCCGCATATCACTTCAACAACCTGGTGACCGAGTTCGTCGCCGACGAGGTGCGCCTGGGCGAGACGCCCCGCGCCGAGGTAATGGCCCAGGCGCGGTCACTCCTGCTGAGCCTGCCGCGCGAGCAGTTCCCCACGTTGACGAGCCTCGCAGAGCACGTGGCGACCGACGATGTGGAGGGCCTGTTCGCGTTCGGCGTGCGCCTGTGCCTGCGCGGTCTGGAAGCGCTATGCGCCGCGGAGTAAGTGAGCGTCGTGTGGCCGATGGCGGCGGACTGCTTCATGGTTGACCGAGTCCGAGCCTTCGAACGATTTTGCCGATCCAGGTCCCGCGGCCCCAGGTCGAGCGGCCTTCGCCGCGACCAGTGATATCCATCAGACCGGTGTAGCCGAAGACGCCGCTGCGCCAATCTGGTTCGGGTAGGCCTTTGGCCGGTCCCTTGACGATGATGGCGAGCTCCGCTTCGTGCATGAACATCCACGGCACGGTAAACGCGGGCAAGCGAACGGTATCGCCATCGCCGATCACAGCGTCCGGATTCTTGAGGAACATGTTCAGCGGACGCGGCTCGCGCTGCGCGTGCTCCCAGTAATTGGCGATGCAGCACAGGATCTTGCCCGGGCGGGGGATCGGCGCCAGCAGTCGCACCTCCTCCAGCGGTAGCGCGCTGCCGTATTGCGCGAGCCGTTCCAGCTCCGGCTGCAGCTCGGCGAAGCGGTTGATGACGTCCACGACGCCGAGAGCCAGAATACCAGCGACACCACGCTCGGTCAGGAGTCCAGGCCGCGGCCTGTCAGCTCCGGTCTCGAACGTGACCAGCTTCATCGGAGTTGCAGCGGCTAGTCAGGCAGCATCGGCGGCGACCAGCCTTCGTCTCGGCCAAGTTGGATCGCGCGTTTGATGGCCTCGTTGCCAAAGCGTTCGCGGACTTTGTCCACGGCGGCGTCGACGGCGAGGTTGGTGCGCCGATCGAACGGCAGCGCGAGCTGGATTGCATCGTCGTTTTCGAGGTTGGTCACGGCCACGCCGATGCACGTCAAGCCTTGCCGCTGAATCGTCGGCATCGCGACGACGAGCAGGCCGCGCAGTGCGCCGAGAATGGTCTGGGTGTGGGCTGTGGCCCACGGCAGCGTGTGCGACCGCGTGGCCCGGCTGAAGTCGTCGAAACGCAGGCGGAGCACTACCGTGCGGCCGACGCGGCGGGCGGCGCGCATCCGTCGCGCAACGCGGTCGACGATGCCGATCAGCATCGCGTCGATGATCTCGGGCGATTTCGGTCGGCGCCCGCAGGCGCGCTGCGAGCCGATCGAGCGCCGTCGCCGCCCGACGTGGACGGGCCGCGGGTCGCGGTTGTGGGCCAGTGCGTGCAGGTGGTGGCCGGCGGCCGGTCCGAGCAGCTCCACGAGACTTGCTTCGCTGCACGTGGCGACCTGGCCTACGGAGGTTAGCCCGTGTGTGTGCAGCTTTCTGGCGGTGACCGGGCCGACACCCCACAGATACTCGACTGGCAGCGGGTGCAGGAACTGGAGCTCCTGCTTTAACGCGCTCGCGTAGCTTCTTGGCGATGTCGGTTGAGGTGCCGGCAATTTGCTCCATGCCGCGCACGTCCAGAAACGCCTCGTCGATCGACAGGCCTTCGACAAGCGGCGTGGTGTGCTCGAAGATGTCGAAGACCTGCTTGCTGGCCTCGGTATAGGCCTCAAAGCTCGCCGGCACCACTTTGGCTTGTGGGCAGCACCGAAGCGCCTGGGTGAGCCCCATCGCCCCGCGCACCCCAAACTTCCGCGCCTCGTAACTCGCCGACAGGACGACGCCCAGGCCGACGATGACTGGCTGGCCCCTGAGGTCCTGGTCATCGCGCTGCTCGACGGAGGCGTAGAACGCGTCCAGGTCCGCGTGGAGGATCGCCGGCTCGCCCGACGCCTGCATAGAACATATGTTCGCACAGGTGCTCGCTGGCCGTCTATTCAGGCTCACGCCCGGCGGGTCGGACGCCTGTGGGCCTGCGCAACGCCGCACGCTGGTGCCGTCCTCGGCGCTCCGCGCCGCCGCCCGGCCAAGGAGGGGTTTGGGTGTGGTGGGTGAGCCACGCGACGGTGCTGTCGTGGAGCCGGATCTGGGCCGTGCTGCTGCAGGAGGTGTACATCACCGCCCGCTCGGTCGAGGTCATCGTCGACCTGCCCTTCTGGTCGCTGGTCACAGCGATTGTTTTTGGTTTCGTGACCATGTTTCTGTCGACGGTTATGGATGTGACCGTGGCCAGGTACCTGTATCTGGGCACGTTGATGTGGGAAGTGATTCGCATTACGCAGTATTCGATGGGTGCGCTGTGGAACGTCTGGTCGCACAACTTCAGCAACATGTTCATCGCGCCGCTGTCGATGACCGAATACGTCATTGCGCAAATGCTGTCGGCGGCGGCCAAAGCAGTGGTCTTATGCGGACGGGTGTCCCTCATAGCTGCCTATGCGTTCAATCTGAACTTGTTCAGCATCGGCTTCGGCAATCTCGCACTGCTGTTCCTCAACCTGCTGTGGTTCGCATATTCGATCGGCTTGTTCGTGCTGGGCATCATCCTGCGGCTGGGCACAAGGATTCAGGCCTTGGCGTGGGGGTTGATCCTCATTTTCCAGCCGCTCACGGCGGCGTTCTATCCGCTCGAGGTGATGCCGCCGGTGCTGCAAGCCGTCGCCCGCCTCCTGCCGCCAACGTCCGTTTTCGAAGCGGCGCGCGCGAGCCTCGGGTCACCCGGCGTGCCCTGGGACGACGTGCTCGTCGCGGCGGCCCAAACGTCGTCTATTTCGGCCTATCGGTGTGGGTTTTTCCACTACATGTATCGTCGCTCGAGGCAGACGGGGCAGTTCGCGCGTAACGAAGCGTAAGACGGCTGGTTTGACAAGGCCCAGGGGCCTGCCTACCCTGGGCTCGTCGCGTAACCGATTCACTCCATCAGCGGACCATGCGGGAGGCATCGGCAATGCAGAATCGAGAACGACCGGACCCGTCGATCGATCGCAGGGCATTCCTGCGCATCATTGCTCTGGGCGGTACGGCAGCGCTGGCGGCGGCGTGTACACCGGCTGCACCGCCCACTCAGCCCACGACCGCGCCTGCCGCGCCGGCGGCCGCGCCAACGACCGCACCGGCGGCAGCAGCCAAGCCGACCACGGCACCCGCGGCTGCGCCGACTGCAGCGGCCGTGGCCAAGCCGACTGATGCGCCCAAGCCGCAGGCTGCGCCGGCCCAGCCGGCCCAGGTACCGCGCAATCGTCAACTCATCCTGATGTGGGCCGGCAAGGACGGCAAGTACACCGACTACGAATTGTGGAACCCATTCAATCCGGCTGCGAATCATCAGAACGGACCCGGCCTGTTCCACGAGCCGCTCTTTTACTACAGCGGGTTCCAGGACAAGATGATTCCGTGGCTCGCCGAGAGCTTTCAATACACGCCGGACTTCAAGAGCCTGACGATCAAGACGCGTTCGGATATCACCTGGAGCGACGGCAAACCATTTAGCGCCAGGGACGTCGCGTTCACGATCACCGAATCGGCGCGCCAGGGCGCTAAGGTCAAGTTCGGTAACGACGTCGCGACCTTCGTGCAGGAAGCCAGCGCCAAAGACGACAACACCGTCGTCATCAACTTCAAGATTCCGGCGCCCAAGTTCCTGTATTTCATGACCTACAAGTTCGATAACGGGCTGTACATGGTGCCGCAGCACATCTACAGCCAATCGAGCGACTGGTCGACGTTCACCAACTTCGACATTGCCGGCGGCCTGCCGGTGACCACTGGCCCGTGGAAACTGGTGTTTTCGTCGGCCGACCAGAAGATCATCGATCGGCGCGATGACTGGTGGGCGGTCAAGGCCGGCCTGGTGAAGGCCATGCCGTCGGTCCAGCGCATCGTGTACCTGCCGTTCCCGGGCGAAACGCAAACGGCGCAGGCGCTGCTGACCAATGCTGTCGACTGCTCGCTCGACTTGCGGCCGAACACGATGAAGCAGATCCTGTCCCAGAATCCCAAACTCCAGGGTTGGGACGGCAGCAACCCGCCATACGGCTACACGGACTGGTGGCCGACCTCGTTGTATGTCGACACCACCAAAGCGCCGTGGTCGGACAAGGACCTGCGCTGGGCGCTGAGCTATCTCATCGATCGCCAGCAATTGATCGACGTCACGTTTGGCGGCGCGAGCACGCCGACGAAGTTGCCGCTGCCCTCCGCCGACCAGTACGCCGGCCTCAAGCCATTCTGGGATTCGGCGACCGAATTGCTCACGCAGTACCCGACCAACGAATACAACCCCAACAAGGCCGCCGAACGCCTGCAAGGCAAGGGCTATGCGAAGGGCGCCGACGGGTTCTGGGGCAACGCCGACGGCCACCTCAAGCTGGAGGTCGGCGGCTGGGCCGTCTTCGACGACATGGGTCCGATCCTGGTCGAGATGCTCAAGAAGGGTGGCATCGACGCTACGTACGTCCATCCGCCGGACATGATCGAGCGCTTCCAGCAGGGCGATTACCAGGGCATGCTGTTCGGGCACGGTGGCAGCGTCAACGCCGATCCATACGACACCGCGAAGCTCTACCAGAGCGCATCGCTGGCCATCCCGGGCGGGCACTCGGTGAACTTCTCGAAATGGAAGAACACCGACTACGACAAGATCGTCGACGAGATGGCGATTACGGCCACGACCGATCAGGCCAAGCTGATCGACCAATTCAAACGAGCCATGACGATCTGGCTGCCTGAGTTGCCGGACATTCCGATCCAGCAGTGGTACCACCGCATTCCGTACAACACGACCAACTGGACGGGTTGGCCGAACAAGCAGAACCCGTATGTCAACGGTGCCTTCTGGCACCTGACGTTCCCGCTCATTTTGAATGAACTGAAGCCCGCGGCGGGCTAAGTGACAGTCGTGTCATTCCGAGCGAAGCCGAGGAATCTCGCCTGTATGACATTCGCTGTTGTGCGAACGTCAGACTGGCGAGATCCCCTCGCAGGCTCGGGATGACATCGGCCTCGTTCCATGAGAGCTGAGTACCTGGTCCGACGGCTCATCCTGTTCGTCATCGTGGTGTGGGTCGCGGCGACGATCAACTTCGTACTGCCGCGACTCTCGGGCGGCAACGCCATTCGCAACCAGCTGACCCAGCAGGCTGCCGCGGGCGGCTATGTGCAGGGCAATATCGACGCCATGGTCGCCGAGTTCGACAAGGAGTTCGGGCTGGATAAACCGCTCTGGCAGCAGTACCTCACCTATATGTGGGACATCGCGCATTTCGAGTTCGGCTTCTCGATGGCCAGCTACCCGATGCGCGTGAGCACGCTGATGGCGAATGCGCTGCCGTGGACCCTGGCTCTGCTGGGGTTGTCGACGACGATTGCGTTCAGCCTCGGCATGTTCCTCGGCGGGCTGATGGCGTGGCCCAAGACGCCGCGGTTCATCGTCAACGTGCTGTTACCGCCGTTCCTGACGTTATCGGCGGTGCCGTATTACATGCTTGGCCTGGTCCTGCTGTGGGTGCTCGCGTTTCAGACGCACTGGTTTCCTATTTTTGGCGCCTATACACCTGGGGTGATTCCTGACTGGTCGGACCCGGAGTTTCTGAAGGACGTGGCTATGCATATGGTCCTGCCCTCGCTGTCGATCGTGCTGTCGGCGTTGGGCTTCTGGGCGCTGGGCATGCGGGCGATGATGGTCACGGTCCAGAACGACGATTTCGTGCAGTTTGCTGAGGCCAAAGGCCTGCGTGGGCGCACCGTCTTTTTCCGCTACGCTGGCCGGAATGCGTTGCTGCCGCAGGTCACTGCGCTGGGCTTGACAATTGGCCACATCCTGTCTGGGGCATTGCTGGTCGAAATCGTCTTCAGTTATCCCGGCATCGGCAATGTGCTGTACCGATCGATCAAGGCGTACGACTACTTTGCAATCGAAGGCATCGTGTTCGGCGTGATTGTCTCGATTACGCTGGCCACGCTGGCTCTGGACCTTATCTACCCGAAGATCGATCCACGGATCAGCTATGGCAGGTCATGACACTGGCCATCGCTGCGCTCGGCAAAGTTGGCCTCAAGGGGTTCCGCCTGCGGCGGGGGTTGGGGGTTGGGATGCCGTGCGGCTGCAGCCGCGCGAGGTCTGCTGGCGGTGGGTGCCTGGTGGATTCCGCCGGCGGCGGGTTGCGGTCGAACGGCCGGGGAGGCGTTGGTAGCTAGTGGGCGTAGCGCTCGGCCAGGCGGCGCCCTCCATTGAGGTGCCGGCGGAGAACCAGTGGAGTGGCCAGGCGCGCGGCGGGCTGCGCTATCTAGCACGCAATCGACAGCTCATTCTGGGGCTGGTGCTACTCGGTGCGCTGGCGCTGTTCGTCATCTTCGGCAACCTGTTCTATGACGTGAGCAAGTACCGGCCATTATCGGTGCTGCCGGGCAGGCCACCCGCGGCCGAGTATCCGCTGGGCACTGACAGCCAGGGCCGCGACATGCTCGCGGTGATGATCGTGGGCACGCCGCTCACGCTGCGCATGGGCCTGCTGGCCGGGTTACTGGGCGTGGCCATGGGCACCGTGCTGGCCTTCGCCGGCGCGTACTACGGCGGACTCCTGGACGCCATCGTCCGAGGCGTCGTCGACGTCGGCCTCACCATCCCAACGTTCCTGGTGCTGATCATCGTTGCGATCTCGATCCATTCGGCAATGACCGTGGACCAGATGGCGCTGGTCATCGCGGCGCTGGCCTGGCTGTGGCCAACGCGCACGATCCGCGCCCAGGTGCTAACGATGCGCGAGCGTGCCTATGTGCACGTCGCACGACTGTCAGGCTCGAGCAACCTGAAGATCATCTTCGTCGAGCTCATGCCCAATCTGCTGCCGTACCTGGCTGCCTCACTCGTCGCAGCCGTAGCAGCGGCCATCCTGGCGTCGCTCGGCCTCGAAGCACTGGGCCTGGGCGCCGTGGACTCGCCGACGATCGGCATGACGATCTACTGGGTGATCTTCTACGGCGCGCTGCTGCAGGGCATGTGGTGGTGGTTCCTGCCGCCCATTGTCGTCGTGGTGATTCTGTTTATGGGTCTGTTCGGCCTATCGGCCGGACTGGACGAGTGGGCGAACCCCAGGCTGCGTAAAGCGGGCTAGCCGCTCATGACGGTGTCGAGCTGCTCCGGGGCTAGCTCCGCACCGCGGCCGCGGTAGAGGAAACACGAGGCGACTCGGGCGGGGTCGACCCGGAACAGCGGCGGCACATGATCGTGGCAAATGTCCATGACGTATGGGCAGCGATCGGTGAAGGTGCAGCCGGAGATCAGGTGGCCGCCACGCGCTTTAGCCGTGGCGCTTGCGGCGGCGTCGGCGGTGAGGAGGCCCGGGGCGACTTCGACAGTCGCAGCGCCGTCGGCGTCCACGGTAGCGTCGTCGCGCACCTGGATGGCGCCCCACTCGTGCTCCGGATCCGGCTGCGGGACCGAGTTGATGAGCAGCTGTGTATACGGATGCCGCGGCTGACGCACGACCAGATCGACGTCGCCGGCCTCGGCCACGGTGCCGCGGTACAGCACCATGATCGCGTCGCTGATCTGGTAGGCGGTGATCAGATCGTGCGTGATATACACGATCGACATACCGTAGTCGCGATTCAGCTGGCGCAAGCTGTCGAGGATCGTCGCGCGCAGCGAGGCGTCGACCATCGACACTGGCTCGTCGGCGATGATCAGGCGCGGACGCAGGAGCACCGCGCGCGCGACCATGATCCGCTGGCGCTGACCGCCGGACAGCTGATGGGGGTAGCGGCCGAGCGTTTCTTCGGGCCGAAGACCAACTGCGCGCAGCGACTCGTGGATCAGTGCGCGCCGCGCCGCCGCGGAGTTGGCGAGCTTGAACTCGGCGACCGGCGTTTCCAGGACGTGATCGACGCGATAGAACGGGTTGTAGACCTCGTACGGATCCTGGAAGATCATCTGGACGTCGCGCAGGAAGTTGCGGCGTTGGTCGCGCGGCAGGCTCTGCAGGTCGTTGCCCCTGTACAGGACATTGCCCGTGGTCGGACTGATCAGGCCCAGCAGCAGGCGCGCCAGGGTCGTCTTGCCACTGCCACTTTCGCCGACGACGGCGACGACGCGGGGCGGCTCGCTTTCGACGCTGAACGAGAAGTCGTCCAGTGCGACGGTGACGCGCTTGTCGAACAATCCACCGCCGAAGACTTTCGAGACCTGGCGGGCCTCGAGCAGCGCGGTCATGCCTCGGTCGTTCCGGTCGTCCCGGTCGTCCCGGTCGGTCCGGCGAGGCCGGTTGGTCCGTCTGAGTCGGGGGCGCCGATCAGTCCGGGCGCGTGGGTGCTGCCATTGACCTGAGTGAGGTCGGTCGGCCGCGGCTGATCCGGGTCGAACAGGTGGCACGCCACCCATCGGTTGGGTCGCACCTCCTGGAGCCGCGGGTCCTCGACGGCACAGCGCGGCATGGCGAACGGACAGCGTGGATGGAAGGCACAGCCACCTGGCGGATTGAGGAGCGACGGCGGCAGGCCGGGGATGCCGTTCAGCCTGCCCTTCTCTTCGATCGACGGCAGGCTGGCGATCAGTAGCTTGGTGTACGGGTGCAGCGGGTCGGCGAAGATCTCGCGCACTGGCGAGACCTCGGCCAGGCGGCCGGCGTACATGACGCCGAGCCGATCGGCGAACTGGGCCATCAGGCCCATATCGTGGCCGACCAGCACAACCGAGGCGCCGAGCTGCTCCTGGACCCGCCCCAGGGTGTCCATCACCTGGCGCTGCACGACGACGTCGAGCGCGCTCGTCGGCTCGTCGGCCAGGATGACCTTGGGCCGCAAGCAGATCGCGATCGCGATGCACACGCGCTGTTTCATGCCGCCGCTGAGCTCGTGCGGGAACCGGTCAGCGACCTCCGGTTTGAGCCCGACCTGGTCGAGCAGCGATGCCACCCGCGCGTTGGCGGCCTGTTTCGAGAGCTTCTCGCCGTGGTCGCGCATGGCGTCGACGATCTGTTCGCGCACGCGGACGACCGGGTTGAGCGAGTTCATGGCGCCCTGGGCCACCAGGGCGATCGCGGCCAGGCGCAGGCGGCGCATCGCCTCGTCGCCAACGGTGAGCAAGTTCACACCGTCCAGGTCGATCGCGCCGCCCTCGATCTTGCCCGGCGGGCGGATCAGGCGCATGAGCGCCAGGGCGATCGTCGACTTGCCCGAGCCGGACTCTCCGACCAGGCCCAGGCGCTCATCTTTGAGCAGCCCGAAACTTACTCCATCAACTGCTTTTACGGGCCCCTGCGGCGTGTGATACCAGACGCGCAGGTCCTCCACCCGCAGGACCTCGTCTACCACCGCGGGCCATAGTAGCGGGTATCGGGTCCTCGGCGCATGGACCTGTTTCGTTCTTGTTCGGTAGGCTTTGTCGTATCGAGACAACGCTGCGCGCTGAGACGCTCGAGCGGCTGGCTGGCGCGAGCATGCTGGTCGAGCGGCGCATCCGGCCGGACGGCCGCTATGAAGGCTGGAATGGGCGCGAGGTGCTGTGTCATCTGGCGGCCTACGCGCGGCTGATCGGCGCCGCGCTGCGCGGCGTTGCTGAGGATCGCACGCCGACCGAGACGGAACTGTACGGCCGGTCGCTGACGGCGGACGAGCGCCGTGTGGCTGACCTGGACGACGTGAATGCAGCGGTGCAGCGCGAGTACGCCGGGCTCTCCTACGAAGAAGCTCTGGCGTTCTGGCGGCGCATGGACGCCAACGTGGCCGCGCAGATTGCACGCCTAAGCGAGGGCCAGTTAGCCGCACCAGGCCCAGCCGTCCCGCCCCACTGGACGAAGCCGCACCTGGTCGACATCGTGACCGCCCTGATCGGGCACTACGAGGGCCACATGGCCGAGGCTTAGAGGACGTTGCGCAAACGGGGATCCAAAGCGTCACGCAAGCCGTCGCCAATCATGTTGAAGCCGAAGACGGCCAGCATGATCGCCAGCCCGGGGCCGAGCGACAGGATTGGCCGCAGCGCCAGGTAGCGGTAGCCGTCGTAGACCATCGAGCCCCAGGCCGCGGTCGGCGGCTTGATGCCTACCCCGAGAAAGCTGAGCGTCGCCTCGATCAGGATGGCCAGCCCGATCACCAGCGTGACCTGGACGATCAGCGGCGACAGGCAGTTGGGCAGGATGTGTCGAAACATAACCGCGTTCTGCCCGGCGCCGATGGCGCGCGCGGCGATCACGTATTCGTTCTGCTTGGCCGACAGGACCTGGCCGGCCATCAACCTGACATACCCCGGCATCAGCGCTAGCCCAACGCCGACCAGGACACCGTTGACACCTGAACCCAGCAGCGTAGAGATGACCAGCGCCATCAGCAGCGCCGGAATGGCCATCATCGCGTCGGTGAAGCGCATGATGACGGTAAACACCCACCCGCCAAAGTAGGCCGCGACGAGGCCGAGCGTGGTGCCGATGGTCGCTGCCATGGCGACGGTGCCCAACCCGATGAGCAGCGCGATGCGCGAGCCGAAGATGATCCGACTGAGCGTGTCGCGTCCAAGCGTATCGGTGCCGAGCCAGTGCTCGGCGCTGGTGTCTTGCAGGACCTGGCCGAGGTTCTGCTCGTATGGATCGTACGGAGCTATGGCTGGCGCTACCGCGGCCGCCAGCAACAGCAGCAGAACGGTGATGCTGCCGAAGACCACCACCGGCCGATTGAAAAAGACGCGCGCAAAGCGACGGTAGGCGCTCGATCTGGTGGGCGCGTTGGCGAGATGCAGTGGCGCCGCGGCGGCCGCACTCGTGGTCATGTGGCGTACTGGATGCGCGGGTCGAGCCACGCGTAGACGACGTCGACGGCCAGGTTGGCCAGGACGACGGCCAGCGCGACCACCAGGATGACGCCCTGCACGACGGGATAATCCTGGGCGAGCATGCCGTTGAGGAGCATGCGGGCCATGCCTGGAATGACGAAGACCGTTTCCACGACGACGGAGCCGGCGACGATGTTGCGGAAGATCTCGCCCTGCAGCGTGGCCACCGGCATTACGGCGTTCTTGAGCACGTGGTTCAGAACGGTCGTGGACTCGCTGAGACCTTTGGCGCGGGCCGTCCTGACATAGTCCAGTTGAAGCACTTCCAGGACGCTCGACCTGGTTTGCCGGGCCGCGGCGGCAATCGGGAAGACCGACAGGACGGCCACCGGCAGGATTGACTGCTGGACGCTTTGTGAGAGGTTCTCGAAGGGTGAGGTGTAGCCATAGACCGGTAGGAGGCCGAGCTTGAGGCCGAAGACGTAGATCAGGATGATGCCGACCCAGAACGACGGTGCCGTTATGCCTATCGTTGCGGTGACGGTGAGCAGGGTGTCCAGCCAGGTGCCTCGTTTGACGGCGCTGACGGCGCCCAGGATTGGTCCGACGATGACGCCGATGATGAGTGCCGCCATGCCCAGTGAGAGACTGATAGGCAAGCGCCTGATGATCTCGTCGGTGACGCTGTAGTGGAACAGGATCGACTTGCCCATATCGCCCTGGATCGCTCTCAGGAACCAATCGGCGTATTGCGCTGGCAGCGGCTTATCGAGGCCATACTCGTGCTTCAGCTGTTGGAGTTGTTCTGGCGTTGCCGACTGGAGATCGCCCGAGGTGACGAACATCAAGATCGGATCCCCCGGCAGCAGGCGCATCACTACGAACACGAGGATGCTGACGAGCACGACAACGAGCGCCGCATGCAGCAGCCGACGGACGATGTAGCCCGTCACTCAGGTGGGCTCATCGCTTGAGAGGTCCTCGCTCGCTGCGCTCGCGCCACCCGGCCCATATGGATTGGAATGGGAAGGTTTGGGCTGTACGCGGGCGTGGATGGCTTGCGCTGGCACGCTGAGCCGTCCTCGCTCGCTGCGCTCGCGCCACCCGGCAAGGACAGTGTGGAATCTGGGGTGGGGCTGGAAGTCCTGGGCGGCGGCAGCAGGCCGCAACGGACACGGGGGGCCGAACGGCAGGCCGACGGCCGACGGGCGCGGCGGCGAAACTGGCGGGGTTATTTGCTGAGCCAGGCTTTTTCGGGTGTGCTGATGGTGCCCGCGGACCATTCGTTGTAGCCGCTGTCTTTGACATTGGGCTGCAGGATGTACATCTCGTTGACGTAGTACACGGGTATCACGGTCAGGTCATCAGTCAGCATGCGCGTCAGCTCCTGGCCCAGCTTGGGATCGGGCGCGGGCGTTTTGAGCGACGTGCTCAGTTTGTCGAGGAAGCCAGAAGGGCGCTGCAGGGGCGGGAATTGCTGTGTCTGTTCGGGGAAGTAGAAGTTGTAGGTGATGTTGAAGGTGGCCAGGGCACGCGTGTGCTGGGCGAGGAAGCCATTGGTCCAGCCACCGCCAAAGCGCATCTGGGTGTAGCCGCCACTGTCGGGCGTCTCGAGCTCTGCCTGAATGCCAACTGCCGCGAGGTTGGCCTGGACCGCCGTCATGGCGTCACGGTCTACGAGGGCGGGCATGATCACAATCTTCGTTTTGAACCCGCCGGCGAGGCCGGCTTCAGATAGCAGTTGCTTGGCCTTGGCAACGTCGAGTTTGTGCCCAGCAAAATCGGTCAAAAAAGAAGGTGAGCCGGGGTTGGGCAACTGGTAAGCGGGCTGCCAATAGCCGAAGCCGCGCGCCTTGGCAATCGAATCGCGGTCTATGGCATAGGAGATGGCTTCGCGGACTTTGGGCCGCGACAGCGGAGAGTCAGCATTCTTGCTGTCGGGGATCAGCGACACGGGCCCGACGGGCATGCTCAAGACGTTCAAGCCCTGGGCTTTCAAGGTCGCCGCCTGCTCGCCAGACGTCGAGGCCAGTACGTCCACACGCTGATCGCCCTTGGCCAGCATTGCGGTCTGCTGGGTCATCGAATCGCGGATGAACAGGTACTCGATGCCGTCGAGATGCGGCAGGCCCTGCGCTTTCTTCCAATAACCGTCCCATTTGACATAGCGCAGCTTGCTGCCGCGCTCGAACGACTCCAGCTTGAATGCCCCAGTGCCGACCGGATTCGAGCGCGCCCACTCCATGCCGTTCTTGTTGAACGCGCTCGGCGAAATCATCCCACCCACGGTTGTGCCAGCGAGGGCGCTCAGGTAGTCGTTCTGATAGGCCTCGAAGTTGATGCGCACGGTCGACTCGTCGACGACGTCGAAGGACTTCCAGCCCGTGACGTTCTTGGCGTCGATGGCGTGCTGCAAGTTCCATTTGACGGCCTCGGCGTTGAAGTCCGTGCCGTCCTGGAACTTCACGCCCTTCGCCAGCGACAGGCTGAGGCTGTTGGAGGCGGGGTCGACAGTCCACTTCTCGGCCAGCCAGGGCGTGTAGTTGCCGTTCGGATCTTCGCGCAGCAGGGTCTCGATGGCTGGTTTCGGCAGCTTGGTATCGATGCCGCGGATCTCCCACGGCGTGCCCAACGGCGCGCCACCTTCGGCATTCTCGACCACGCGCAGCACGCCGCCGTTTTGCGCCTGCTGTGCCTGCTCAGGCTTGGGCGCCGTTTGCGTCGGCTGCGGAGCGCACGCGCCAAGCAGCAACAAGGACGCGACGCCCCAGCTAAACAGCCCGCGACTGAGTGGGTGCATGGACGACTCCCCCAGTTTCGGTTGCGGAGTGTACCGCTACCGAAGTGCAGTGGCGAGCAGTCCGACGAGTCCGCCGCCGAGTACGAGCCACGCCGAATTCACCCGCCAGCGAATCAGCAAAGCGGCAGATGCCAGGGCCAACGCAGCGGTCAACGGATCGACGATGCTGGTCGTCCCTAGCTGCCAGGCGACTGCCACCATCAGGCCGACGGCCGCCGCGTTGGCGCCGTCGAGGAACGCGCTGGACCACGGCGACTCACGTAGCCGGCGGACGAACGGGTAGACCAGCGCGACGAACAGGAAGGACGGCAGGAAGATGGCCACGGTGGCTACGACCGCGCCCGGCCAGCTACCCACCAGGTAACCGATGAATGTTGCGGTGGTGAACACCGGACCGGGCGTGAACTGGCCGACGGCCACGGCGTCGAGCAGCTGCTGATCATCGATCCAGCGCAGGTTCTTGACGAAATCGTCGTGCAGGAAGGCCAGCAGGACGTAGCCGCTGCCGTACAGCGTCGCGCCAATCTTCAGAAACGTCAGGAAGAGCACCACGAGGCCTTGACCCTCCACGGCTGGCAGCTGCAGCGCGCCTAGCGCTGGCAGCACGAGCGCTGGTGTTGCGTGGGCGCTCAGCTGGGCGCGGTTTTCGACCAGCATGGTTGCGATGGCCAGCCCGAAGAGTGGGATCAGCGGGTTCAGGCCGGCGAAGTACAGGGCTATGGTGAGGATGACCACCACGCCCAGTGCCGGTGTTTTGACGGCGGTGCGCACGAGGCCCCAGATCGCCTGGACGATGACCGCCACGATGACGGGCTTGATGCCGTACAGCAGCCCGCCGGCCTGCGGCGTGGTGCCGAACTCCACGTATGCCCACGCGAAGGCCAGGACGAGCGCCATCGCGGGCAGGATGAACAGCAGTCCGGCGAGCAGCAGGCCGACTTTTCCCGCACGCCGGTAACCCAGATAGATGGCCAGTTCCGTGGACGTCGGGCCAGGGATCAGAGTGCTGGCCCCGACGAGGTCCAGGAACTCCTGCTCGGACAGCCAACGCCGACGCGCGACGACCTCGTTGCGCATCATGGCGATGTGTGCCGCGGGTCCGCCAAAGGCGAGGACACCGAGCTTCAGGAAGAGTCGGGCGACTTCGCCGAAGTGTCGGTCGTCCTGGCTGGACACTGGTGGCCACGATACCGCGGGCTCGCCTGGGTGCTCGCCGCCCCTCACCCGCGCTGCGCGCGGCCTCTCCCCGGAGGGGCAGTTTCGGGGCGTGGTCGGGTAGCCTGCCCGTGTGGCGGGGAACGCGCTGTCGGCGCGCTGGGCGCACTTTGCGCCGTTGGAGACGTTCCGCTCACCTGGCTATCGCTGCCTGTGGCTCGCCTCGGTGTTGTGGAACCAGGCGCGCTGGATGGACCAGGTGGTGCTGGGCTGGGTCGTGCTGGACATGACCAATTCGGCCTGGCATGTGGCCGTCATCGGCGCGATTCGCTGGCTGCCGCTGCTGCTGTTCGGACTGGTCGGCGGCGCCGTGGCGGATCGAGTCGACCGGCGCAGCCTGCTGATCGGCGCGCAGGCGATGGGCCTGCTGGTGTCGCTCGGGACAGCAGCCGCGTTGGCGCTGGGCATTTTCGACTTCACACTCGCGGCGCTGGTGACATTCCTGCTCGGCGTGCAGTGGGCGCTGGACTGGCCAACGCGGCGCGCACTGATCCCGGATCTCGTCGGCCCGCAGCGCACGGTCAACGCCATCGCGCTCGAAGCGGTGTCGATGAACCTTACGCGCATCTTTGGCCCATTACTGGCGGGCGCATTGATCGCGTACGTCAGTCCAGCGGCCGCGTTCCTGTTCATGTCCGTGCTCTATGTCCTCGAAATCGGGCTGCTGAAGATCATGCCGCTCGCGGTGCGCGGTCGACAGGTCGCCAGTGGGTCGATGCTGCGCTACCTCGGCGACGGGCTGCGGTCGCTGCGTCAGAACGAACCGATCGTGGGCGTCCTGCTGATCAGCGCGTTCATGAACGTGCTGGTGTTTCCCTATCAGCAGTTGCTGCCGGTGTTTGCGCGCGACGTGCTGCACGTGGACGCCGTGGGGTTGGGCGTGCTCGGCGCCGCCGGCGGGATTGGGTCACTGGCCGGCGCGCTCGCGATTGCCTCGGCGCGACACGTGCCGCGTTCGGGGATGTTGTTCTGGGTTGGGTCGCTGGTGATGAGTGCAAGCGTCGTCGGCTTTGCCTTGTCGAGCTACTTTCCCCTGGCGCTGGGACTCGTGGCACTCGGCGGCCTGGGCCAGTCAGCGTTTGCATCACTGCAGAGCACGATCGTGCTGAGCGGCGCCTCCGATCAATTGCGCGGCCGAGCGATGGGTGCGTTGACGTTGGCCATCGGCTCAGCACCGTTCGGGACACTCGAGATCGGCGCCGTCGCGCTGCTGGTCGGAGCGCCACTCGCCGTGGCGTTGAATGCCGGGCTGTGCGCGGCGCTGGTGGTCGCGGCCACGGCGCGCCTGCCGGGCTTTCGGGCCAGTTGATGACCCTGCACACATGGGAGGTCTTCTATCCGGCGGCGGCCGCGACGGGGTTGTACATCGCGCGCTGTCGAATCGACCCGACGGACGTGTTGTGGCTGCACGCGGCGCCAGACCTGATCGCGGTGACGGTCCGAGAAGCCGACGACCGCGTCATTGCCCGAGGCGAGGGACTGCATCGCGAGGGTCCGTATGTGCCGCTGACGCGCCTCACGCTCGTCGGCCATCAGGTGGAGCGTGAGGACCGGTGGCCGACCGATCATGACGCGGGTGCGCTGGTGCTGCTGCCGGGTGGCGAAGCCGGCACGCTGCTGAAGTGGTGGAACGCAGCGGACGGCAGCGAGTGGCGCTGGTCGGTCGAGTTCTACAACCAGCGGTAGCCCGCGCGGCATAGATCTTGCGCGTGGCCGCGCGCCACGCGTGGCGCAAGTTTTTGGCCCTGGCGCAAACAGCTTTGCTCGATTCAGTCTGGTTGGAGGGATTGTGGGACTGGGCGTGCTTTTTGCCGTCCTCGAGGCCTACGTCCGCGCGCCGTACGTCACCAACGTGGGGCAACCGATCGAGCAACCCGTTCCGTTCAGCCACAAGCACCATGTAGCCGGCGACGGCATCGACTGTCGCTACTGCCACACGAGCGTCGAGACGTCGTCGTTCGCCGGCATGCCGTCAACCCAAACGTGCATGAACTGTCACGCCGAGGTGTGGGCGCAGAGTCCGGTCCTGGCACCGGTGCGCGACAGTTTCAGCAGCAATCAACCGATCCGTTGGAACCGGGTCACCAACCTGCCCGGATTCGTCTACTTCGACCACAGCATTCATCTCCAGAAAGGTGTCGGGTGTTCGACGTGTCATGGGCGCGTCGACCAGATGCCACTTACCTACAAGGCCCAATCGATGCAGATGAGCTGGTGCCTCGACTGTCACCAGCAACCCGAACGCTACCTGCGGCCGCGCGCTGAGGTCTTCAACATGGCCTGGCAGCCGCCCTCCAACCAGGACCAGCTTGGGCGCGACCTGATGGCCGCGTATCACGTGCAGAGCAAGCTCAGCTGCTCCACGTGTCACCGCTGAGCGGCGCATGCCCGACCAGCGTGACGAGTTGCACCAGCAACGCCGTGAGCTTCTCGAATCAGCACTGCAGGACAAGCACGATGCGCTGAGTCGCAGGCGGTTCATCGAGCTGCTGGGCGCGTCGCTGGCCCTGGCCGGCGCGAGCGCGTGCGCCCCACCGCGCGACCGAATCGTGCCCTACGTTCGACCGCCCCAGGCGGGTAGCGGTGGTTCCATCGCGCCACTGTTCTTTGCCACGGCGCATGTACTGGGCGGCTACGCGGATGGCGTGCTCGTGGAGAGCCACATGGGACGGCCGACCAAGGTCGAAGGCAACCCCCAGCATTTGTCGAGCCTGGGCGGCACGGACGCATTTGCACAGGCATCCGTGCTCGGGCTGTATGACCCGAACCGGTCGCAAGCGATCACCTTCCGCGGGCAGATTCGGACCTGGGAAGATTTGGTGCGCGCGCTGAGCACGGCGCTTGGACCGCTGCGCGCAAATGCCGGTCAGGGATTGCGCATCCTGTCCGAGAGCACGACGTCGCCGAGCCTGGCCGCGCAGCTCCAGCAGCTCGTGGCCGAGCTGCCGAATGCGCGCTGGCATCGCTGGCAAGCAGTCAATCGTGACAATGCCCTGGCGGGCGCGCAGCTGGCGTTTGGTCAGGCGCTCGAGACGCGCTATCACCTCGACGTCGCCGATGTGGTTCTGACGCTCGACGCCGACCCGCTCGCGGCATGGGAGCCAGGCCATCTCCGACTGGCGCGCGAAATTGCACGTCGGCGCCAACCCGAAGCCGGCATGGTCAATCGGACATACGCCGTTGAGAGCACGTGGACGTCGATCGGTGCCCTGGCCGACCATCGACTGGCCTTGCCTGCCCGGGCAATCGAGCCATTTGCCTGGGCCCTCGCCGGAGCGCTGGGTGTGCAAGGCGGCGCGGCAGCCGCGGGTGTGCCGACGGCCTGGCTGCAGGTGGCAGTGGACGATCTGCGTAGCCATGGACGCACCAGCGTGGTCATCCCCGGGCGAGGTCAGCCGCCGGCGGTCCATGCCCTGGCGCATGCCATCAACGCGGCGCTGGGCGGCGTCGGGACAACTGTGGAGTACACCGACCCCGTCGAGGTCGAGTCGACGAACAACGTCGAGTCACTGCGCCAGCTCGTGGCCGATATGGCCAATGGTCAGGTGCGACTGTTGGTGATCCTGGGCGGCAATCCGGCCTATACGGCGCCCACCGACGTGCCGTTCGTCCAGGCGCTGCAGCAGGTGCCAACCGGCATCTACCTGGGCATGTACGACGACGAGACCGCCGAGCAATGCGACTGGCACGTTCCGGAGCTGCACCCGCTCGAGACGTGGACCGATGCGCGTTCCGAGGACGGCACGGTCACCATCATGCAGCCCCTGATCGCGCCGCTGTACCAGGGCTGGTCGGCGCACGAGGTTCTTGCCGCGTTCGGCGACCAGCCGGAGACGCCGAGCCACAACGTGGTCAAGGGCTTCTGGCAGAGCCGCACGCCTGGCGACTTCGAAACCACCTGGCGACGGATGCTGCACGACGGCGTCGTCGAAGGCACACGGCTGCCACCGCGGCCGGTGGCGGTGCGACCGGACTGGTCAGCACAGCTCGCACCGGCGACATGGCCGGCGTCCGACGCGTTGGAAGTGGTGGTCCGACCGGATCCGTCGCTGCTCGACGGACGCTTCGCCAGCAATGGCTGGTTGATCGAGCTGCCGCGACCGTTCACCAAGCTCAGCTGGGACAACGTCGCGGTGTTCAGTCCCGAGACCGCTCGGCGACTCGGCGTCGGCAACGAGGACGTGGTGGAGCTTCGGGCGCAAGGCAGGTCGCTACGGGCCCCAGTGTGGGTCTTGCCCGGCCACGCCGACGGCTCGATCGGGCTGACCCTCGGCTACGGGCGGCGGCGTGGCGCAGGCGCGGGCAACGGCATCGGCTTCGACGTGGCGGCGCTGCGGATGACCGGCGCGCCCTGGATCGTACCCGACGTAGAGGTGGTCAAGACCGGCGACCGCTATGCGCTGGCCAGCACCCAAGGCCATTACTCGATGGAGGGGCGCGACCTCGTCCAGGTGGTGTCGCCCTCGGAGCGCGCTCAGGACGCACGTGCGACGGAGTCGCTGTACCCAGAGCATGCGTATCCCAGCAACGCGTGGGGCATGGTCATCGACCAGAGTGCGTGCGTCGGCTGCAATGCTTGCATCGTCGCCTGCCAGGCCGAGAACAACATTCCGGTGGTCGGGAAGGAGGAAGTGCGGCGCGGGCGTGAGATGCTCTGGCTGCGGCTTGACACCTACTTCGAACGCGAGCGTGCGCTGCAGCAGCTCGTGCCGTGCATGCAGTGTGAGAATGCGCCGTGTGAAGTGGTCTGTCCGGTGGGGGCGACGGTTCACTCGGACGAAGGTCTCAACGACATGGTCTACAACCGCTGTGTTGGCACGCGCTACTGCTCGAACAACTGTCCATACAAGGTGCGGCATTTCAATTTCTTCGAATATGCGGACTTCGACACGCCGTCGCTGAAACTCGGCCGCAATCCGGAGGTGACGGTGCGCAGTCGCGGGGTGATGGAGAAGTGCACCTATTGCGTGCAGCGCATTTCGGCGGCGCGGATCCAGGCTGAGCGCGAAGGACGGCCAATAGCGGACGGCGAAGTCAAGACGGCATGTCAGGCGGCGTGTCCAGCGGGCGCAATCGTCTTCGGCAATCTGAACGACTCTACAAGTGCGGTTGCGCGGGCGCGGAGCAGTGGGCGGAATTACACGCTGCTCGGCGAGTTGAACACTCGACCACGCACCACGTATCTGGCGGCTGTTCGCAATTTGAATCCCGCCCTCGGCGAGGCATAAGTGGTAGCGGAGCCATACCTCGGGCCGGACCACACCTACGGTGAGATCACCGATCGGGTGGATGCCATTGTCTTGCGCTCGGGACCTCGATGGCGTTGGTGGATCGGACTGCTGCTGGCGTTCGCGCTGGTGATGCTGCTGCTACTCACGATCACCATGCTGCTGGCGTTCGGAGTCGGCCTGTGGGGAATCATGATCCCCGTCGCCTGGGGCTACGCGATCACGACGTTCGTATGGTGGATTGGCATTGGCCACGCCGGAACGCTCATCTCCGCCATCCTGTTCCTGCTGCGCCAGCAGTGGCGTACGTCCATCAATCGCTTTGCCGAAGCCATGACGATCTTCGCCGTGGCGAACGCCGCGCTGTACCCGCTGCTGCACCTCGGCCGCCCCTGGTTTTTCTATTGGCTGGTGCCGTATCCGTCGACGATGGGTGTCTGGCCGCAGTTTCGCAGTCCATTGATCTGGGACTTCTTCGCCGTCGGAACGTACTTCACGATCTCGCTGATCTTCTGGTACGTGGGCATGATTCCGGATCTGGCCGGTCTGCGCGACCGCGCCCGAGCCAGGCTGGCCCAGGTCGCTTACGCTATCCTGGCGCTGGGCTGGCGCGGCTCGGCGAGACACTGGCAACGTTACGAGCAGGCTTACTACCTGTTTGCCGCGCTGGCCACGCCGCTGGTGGTGTCGGTCCACAGCGTGGTGAGCGCCGACTTCGCGGTGGCGATCGTGCCGGGCTGGCACTCGACCATCTTTCCGCCGTACTTCGTCGCGGGCGCGATCTACTCTGGCTTCGCGATGGTCCTGACCATCGCCATTCCACTGCGCGCGGCGTACCACCTCGAGGACTTCATCACCGTGCGACACCTCGAGGTGATGGCCAAGATCATGCTCGTGACGGGACTGATCGTCGCGTACGCCTACATCGTCGAGCACTTCCTGGCCTGGTACAGCGGTGACATCTTCGAGCTCGCAGTGCTCCTCAACCGCGCACTCGGACCGTACGCGGTGCTGTACTGGCTGCTCTTGCTCCTCAACGTCGGCGTGGCGCAGTTGCTGTGGTTCGAGCGGGTGCGGACCAGCTTGATTCCATTGTTCGTGGTATCGCTGCTGATCAACGTCGGCATGTGGATCGAGCGCTTCGTCATCGTCGTCGGCTCGCTCAGCCAGGATTTCCTGCCGTCGGCGTGGGGCGTCTTTCGGCCGACCTTCTGGGACTGGTCGATGCTGGTCGGCACGCTTGGCCTGTTCACGGCGCTGATGTTTCTGTTCGTGCGGTTGCTGCCGATCATTCCGGCGTTCGAGATGCGGCGGCTGCTGCGCGAGCTGTGGGGCGAGCGCGCATCGGCATGATCGAAGCCCTACCAGCAGCGGTGTACGGACTGATGGCCGAGTTCGGTTCGGCCGAGGATCTGCTGGTGGCAACGCGCCGTGCCTATTCCGCTGGCTACCGACGCATGGACGCGTATTCACCATTCCCGGTCGAGGGCTTGGCCGAAGCGCTCGGCTCGCGGCACACGGTCGTGCCGTGGATCACGCTCAGCGGGGGCGTCCTCGGGGCGCTGGCTGGCTACGCGCTGCAATTCTGGGTGCACGTCGTGGCGCTGCCGATCAACGTCGGCGGCCGGCCGCTCAACAGTTGGCCAATGTTCATCCCGGTCACGTTCGAGATGGCCGTGCTCGGCGCCGGGCTATGCACACTCGTTGGCTTGCTGGTGCTGAATCGCTTGCCGGAGCCATATCACCCGGTATTCAACGTGCCGGCGTTTGCGCGCGCGACCCGCGACCGGTTCTTCCTGTGTATCGAAGCCCGCGACGCCAGCTTCGATAGCACGCTGACGCGCGCATTTCTCGAACAGCTTGGCCCGCGCCAGGTGAGCGATGTCCCGGAGTAGCCCGCTGGCGTGGTTCGTTGCGGCGCTGGCATTGACAGCGTGTACCCAGAAGATGGCCCTGCAGCCGAGCTATCGGCCCTTCCAGCCGAGCGATCAGTTTGCCGATGGCACGTCGGCACGGTCGCAAGTTCCAGATACGGTCGCGCGCGGCCAACTCGTCACTGATGCGCAGCCAGTGACGTTGACCCGCGAATTGCTGGACCGTGGGCAACAGCGGTTTGAAATCTTCTGCGCACCCTGTCATGGGTACGCAGGTGACGGCGACGGGATCGTCGTCCAGCGCGGCTTCACCCCGCCGCCATCGTTTCACTCCGATCGGCTGCGCCAGGCGCCGCTGAGCCATTTTTTCACCATCGCGACCAATGGCTTCGGCGCAATGCCGAGCTACGCGGCGCAAGTCTCCGTCGCCGATCGACGGGCCATTGCAGCGTACATTCGCGCGCTGCAGCTGAGCCAGCACGCGACGCTGGACGATGTACCAGCTGACCAGCGCGGCGCGCTCGAGGCGGGTCCGTGACGCGGCTGTCGCTGGGGGTCGGCGCGGTGGCGCTGGCGATTTCAGCCGGTTTCGGTTTCGGTGACCCGGAGCGGTTCTTCCGCGCGTACCTGCTGGGCTACACATTCTGGCTGTGCCTGGCTTTGGGCTCTATGGGGCTAGCCTTCATCCAGTTCTTAACCGGCGGCGTGTGGGGTCTGGCGACGCGGCGCATCTTCGAGGCAGGCGCCAGCACCATGCCACTGCTCGCCGCACTGTTCGTGCCTGTCCTGATCGGTGCGCCGACTTTGTATTTGTGGACGCACAGTCCCGACCCACACAAGGCCGTGTATTTGAACGTGCCGTTTTTCGATCTCCGGGCGGTGGTCTATTTCACGGTGTGGATCATCCTGGCGGAGCTGCTGCGGCGTGGAATCCGGTTGCAGCGGCTGAGCGTCATCGGGCTGCTGCTATTGCCGCTGACCGCGAGTTTCGCGGCGATCGACTGGTGGATGTCGCTCGAAACGGAGTGGTTCTCCACGCTCTATCCACCGCTGTGGTGCATGGTCTCGCTGCTGATTGCGCTGGCCTTCGCGATCGTGGTGGTGACCGTGCTGGCCGAGCGGCGGCCGTTACGCAACGTGATGGGACCGCGCGTGCTGAATGACCTGGGCAGCCTGCTGCTGGCGTTCCTGCTGCTGTGGGCGTACATGACCTACTTCCAGTACATGCTGATCTGGTCCGGCAACCTCACGGACGAGATCACGTGGTATACCCGGCGCGCCGAAGGCGGCTGGCTGCCCGTAGCGTGGTTCCTCGTGGGCGGTGGCTTCCTGGCGCCGTTCTGGGTTTTGCTGTTCCGCGGCCTCAAACGCAGCCGACGCTGGCTGGGTGCGGTCGCCGGCTGGCTGCTGCTGGTACAGCTCGTCGACATCGTGTGGCTTATCGAGCCGGCGTTTGCTGCCGACGGGCCAGTGCTTGATTGGCTGCCGCCGCTGTTGTGGATTGGTGTTGGCGGACTGTGGCTGGCGATGTTCGCATGGCGGCTGATGGCGGCGCCGCTCCTGCCGCTGGACGATCCCCGACTCGAACCGGCACTGGACCAGGCCCATGCGACCGCTTGAGCTCGCCCTCGGCGCGGTCGTCGTGATTGCCGCCTTGCTTCGCCGACGGCCGGTCGGACGCCTGCCGAGCGGTGTGGATGCCGAGGACCTGGTGGCCGGCTACGAGCGCAGCGACTGGCATCTCAGCTGGGTCGTCGTGGGCGGGCTCGGGCTGCTGGTGGTGTTGGGTTTGGTCTTGCTGGTCGTGACCTGGTTCGAGGCGTCGTCAACCGAGCTTCCGCTGACCGTCGGGCGACCGACCGATCTCGTGGGTCGGCTCGAGGGTGCGCCGACTCCACCGCCGCCGCGACTCGAGGTCGACGAGGGCGCCGACCTGGCGGCGTACCGCGCTGCTGCGCAGCGACGACTCCAGAGCTACGCGTGGGTGGATCGTGCCGCCGGTGTGGTGAGCATTCCGATCGATCGTGCCAAAGCGCTGCTCGTCGAACGCGGTGTGCCATGAGGTTCGCCGTTAGCCTGCTCGTGCTGCTCGTGACGTCCCCGGTTGCACACGCGCATGAGCTGACGCCGGAGCAGCTCCGGACGGTGCGGTTCGACCAGCACATCGGCGCGCCGGTGCCGTTGGACCTGGAGTTCACCGACGACGCGGGTCGACCTGTGACGCTGCGCGAGTACTTCAGGTCAAAACCGGTCGTGCTGACGCTGAACTATCTGCGCTGCCAGAACTTGTGCCCACTGGAACTGCAGGGGCTCCTTGGCGGCTTGAACGGTGTGCCGTTCACGCTTGGCGACGAGTACACGCTGGTCACTATCAGCTTCGACGCGCGCGACACTCCTGAAACGGCGACAATGGCGAAGTACAAAGCACTACGCGGGTATGCGCATCCCGAAGCCGCGGGCGGCTGGCATGTGCTAACCACTCCCGATCAGACGACCATCGATCGACTCACGGAAGCAGTGGGTTTCCACTACGTCTACGACGACCAGGAGGACGACTATGCCCATCCGCTGGGGCTGGTCATCCTGACGGACACTGGTGAGGTCAGTCGGTATGTATACGGATTGGATTTCTCGGCCACGGATCTGCGTCTGGCATTGACCGAGGCAGCGCAACAACGGATCGGCGGCATCACGGAGCAAGTGCTGCTGCTGTGCTACCACTACGACGCGCTGACCGGTCGCTACACGCCGTTGGTGCTGGACCTGCTCAAGATGGCTGGCGCCGCGACCGTGCTCGCACTCGGCGCCGCCATGGCCGTCATGTGGCGCGCGGACAGCAAACGCACATGATCCTGCCACAAGCATCCAGCGTTGCCGGCGAGGTCGATGCACTCATCTTGTTCATGGTGCTGGTAAGTCTGGCGATCACAGCCGCCATTTTCACATGCATCGTCGTGTTCTGCATTCGTTATCGGCGCACGGCCAGCAACGACGTCGGCCAGCGCATCACGCGCACTGCGCCGATCGAGATCGCGTGGACCCTGATTCCGGCCGGCATGGCGATGATTCCGTTCGTGTGGGGCGCGCGAGTGTACTTGCACGAGGCCCAGCCGCCGCCGGACGCGATCGAAGTCTACGTGGTCGCCAAGCAGTGGATGTGGAAGTCGCAGCAGCCCGACGGTCAGGCCGAGATCAACGCGCTGCATGTGCCGGAAGGGCGCGCCGTCAAGCTCACCATGACCTCCCAGGACGTCATCCACAGCTTCTCGGTGCCGGCGTTCCGAGTGAAGGCCGATGTGCTACCCGGGCGGTTCACGAGCATGTGGTTCCGCGCAACGCAAGTCGGCAATTACCCACTGTACTGCTCTGAGTATTGCGGCACCGATCACGCGCGCATGCTGGGCACGATCACTGTGCTGCGCGCCGCGGACTACGCCGCGTGGCTGGAGAGCGGTCCAACCGCGGCCAATTCGCCCGCCGCATCTGGCGCGGCGTTGTTCCGAAAGTATGGGTGCGTGGATTGCCACGCGATGGGCCGCGCGCCCAATCTGGCCGGTGTCTTCGGTCAGCCCGTGCTGCTTGCGGACGGCTCGTCCGTGACCGCCGATGAGAACTACATCCGCGAGTCCATCGTCTCGCCGTCGGCGAAGGTCGTGTTTGGCTATCAACCGATCATGCCATCGTTCGCGGGCGTCGTCACCGACGAGGAAATGATCGAGTTGCTGGCATACGTCAAATCAATTGGAGCGGCCCAGTGAGCTCGATCGTGTGGCCGACGCGTCGACGCACGTATCTGTCAGTCGACTATGCGCTGCGCTCGTGGCTGCTCACGACCGATCACAAGCGCATCGCTGTGCTGTACCTGCTCAGCATCACGTTCATGTTCGTCTTTGGCGGCTTTGCCGCCACCCTGATGCGCACGCACCTGCTGCAGCCGAGCGGAGCCGTGGTCGATCCCGAGAGCTACAACAAGCTATTCACGATGCACGGCGTGATCATGATCTGGTTCTTCCTGATCCCGTCGATTCCGTCGGTCCTTGGCAACTTCCTCGTGCCATTGATGATCGGCGCCAAGGACGTCGCATTTCCACGACTCAACTTGCTCAGCTGGTACATCTTCGTGCTCGGCGCGGCGTTCACGTTGTGGGCGATGATCGACGGCGGGGTCGACACCGGCTGGACCTTCTACACGCCGTTCAGCACCTCCGCGTCGACGACGCGCGTGGTGCCCACGGCGATCGGCATCTTCATCGTCGGCTTCTCGTCAATCCTCACCGGCTTGAACTTTATCGTCACGATTCATCGTATGCGTGCACCGGGTCTGACGTGGTTTCGCTTGCCGCTGTTTCTCTGGTCGACGTATGCCACGAGCGTGATCATGGTGCTGGCAACGCCGGTGCTGGCGATCACGCTGCTGCTGGTCGCGGTCGAGCGCATAGCGCGCGTGGGTTTCTTCGATCCGGCACTGGGCGGCGACCCGCTGCTGTTCCAGCACCTGTTCTGGTTTTACTCACATCCGGCGGTGTACATCATGATTCTGCCGGGAATGGGCGTCACGTCGGAGTTGATCGCGGCGTTCGCGCGCAAGCCGGTCTTTGGCTATCCGGTCGTCGCACTGGCCAGTGTAGCCATCGCCGTGCTCGGGTTTCTGGTGTGGGGACACCATATGTTCGTCTCGGGCGCCTCCGCGCACGGGGCATTGATGTTCTCGCTGCTGAGCTACCTGGTCGCGATTCCGTCGGCAATCAAGGTGTTCAACTGGACGGCGACGCTCTATCGCGGGGCGATTTCGTTCCACACGCCTCTTCTGTACGCGCTCGGGTTCATCGGCCTGTTCACCATTGGCGGACTGACCGGTCTGTTCCTGGCCTCTCTGGCGGTGGATGTGGATGTCCACGGGACGTACTTTGTGGTGGCCCATTTTCATTACATCATGGTTGGCGGCATGGTGATGGCGTACATGGGCGGACTGCACTACTGGTGGCCGAAAATGACCGGCCGCATGTATTCCGAGCTGTGGGGCCGCGTCGCCGCCGTCGTCATCTTCGTCGGTTTCAATCTCACGTTTTTCCCGCAGTACATCCTGGGCTACCTGGGCATGCCGCGCCGCTATGCCGTCTATCCGGCGGAGTTCCAGATGCTGAACGTGATGTCGACGGCCGGCGCCTCGATTCTGGCGATCGGCTATCTGCTGCCGCTGGTCTACCTGCTGTACTCGTTGCGCGCAGGCAAAGACGCCGGTCCGAATCCGTGGGACGCCCGCGGGCTGGAGTGGCAGACGTCGTCGCCGCCGCCGAAGGACAACTTCGCGGAGCCGCCGGTCGTGACGTACCCGGCCTACGACTTCTGATGGCTGCCACTGGTCATTGGGCGCTGGCGCGCCCTCGACGCAGAGTGCCCAAAGGGGTTCCGCCTTGCGGCGGTCGGTCTGAGGACGGGGCGGATGCATCTGGCGTCCGGGTCCATGCCGGGGCCGGAGGGCAGCGGTGACGGCGTGAGCTCCCATTGGGCAACCCTGGAGCAGGAGCATGATGCATCCCTACTGGGCATGTGGGTGTTCCTCGCCACGGAGCTGCTGCTGTTCGGCGGCCTGTTCACCGCCTACACCGTCTATCGCACGCTGTACCCGGCCGCTTTTGCCGAAGGCAGTCGCCACCTCGACGCGGTGCTCGGCGGCATCAATACGGTGGTGTTGATCGCCAGCAGCGGCACGATGGCGATGGGCGTCAACCGTGCCCGTCGCGGCAGTCGTCCACGCCTCTGGCTCATCTTGACCGCCCTGCTTGGTGCGGTATTTCTGGCCATCAAAGGCGTGGAGTACCAGCGTCACTTCGCCGAAGGACTGGTATTCGGCACGCCACAGGTGCAGCTGTTCATGGTGGCGTACTTCACCATGACCGGGCTGCACGCCGTGCATCTAACAGTGGCCGTGGGCATAGTTGCGGTCCTGGCGTTTGCGCGCGCACGCGCGCTGACCTACCAGGTAGTCGGCCTGTACTGGCACTTCGTCGACGTCGTCTGGGTGTTCCTCCTGGCGCTGCTGTACCTGGTCGATTGGCATCCCGTCCTGGCGCTGGGTCTCGCCAGCCTCATAGCAGTGCTCAGCGCGTGGTTCTTCATGGAGCTGCGCCTGACCAGGGGCTTGCCGCGCCTGGTGGCGGTCGCAAGCCTCCTTTGGCTCGCCATCTTGATCACGGGTACGCTCGACGACGTGCTGACCCGCAATTGGCTCCCGCTACCCGGCAAGTAGCTTGCTCAGGTCGACCCGCTGCTGGAGGAGGTTGCGCCACAGGTCGCCCTGCTGTGCTAGTCGTTCGGGCACCGTCAGCAGGTCGAATTGCGTTGGATAGAGAGCGTCCAGTTCGTCCCAGCTCAGCGGCGTCGAGACGCCCGCGAAGTCGACGGCACGTGGCGAATACGGCGCCGCCAGCGATGCCGAGCGACGATTCATGTTCCAGTCCAGGAACACCTTGCCGCGCCGCGCGGGCACGGACCATTCTGTGGTGACCTCACGTGGGTGCGCTAAAGCCACTTGCCGCGCCAGCGTCTCGGCGACTGCGCGCACGCCCTCGTAGTCCAGCGTGCGCGCAATGGGTATGTACAGGTGGAGTCCGGTCTTGCCCGTGGTCTTGACGAACGGATGGATGCCGATGCCCTCGAGTAGCTCGCGGAACCAGTAGGCCGCGTCGCGGGTGCGGCGGAAGCCTTCCTCGTGCAGCTCGGGTTCGGCACCGGCCACTTCCTTACCGGAGTACAGGTAGGGATCGAGATCGACGACCAGGAAGTCCGGATAGTTCAGCGTCGAACGCTCGACGCGAGCCAGGGACCGGTCGAAGGTGGTCGTCAGCTGTGGCGCATCGGGCTCGGTGGTAATACGCGTATGGGTGACGTGCAATTCGAGATCGGCGATCTGCCCGAGCCAGGCCAGGGTCGCAGCGTTGTTGCACACAAAATATTCGTCGTCGGCATTGTTGTGCTCGGAGAACGCGACGAACCGCTGCACGAACGGCGGCGCGGATTCCTTGGGCGACTTCTGATAGAACTTGGAGCTGGTGATGCCGTTTGGATAGCGGGTCATCGTGACAGGCCGGTCGCGCAAGTGCGGCAGCACATACGGACTGATCTGCAAGTAGAAGCGCATCAGGTCGCGTTTGGTCAGTGCTCTGCGTTCGCCATACGGCGGCCAGAACACTTTGTTCAGATTGGTCAGCTTGATTTCGTGACCGTCCAGCTCGATGCGCGCGGCGTCCTTGTCGGTGTCGATCGCCGCCAGGGCAGCGCTGAGCTGGTCAGTCTCCGGTGGCTCGACGACTGCCTGCGGGCGGACCTCCACAGCAGGTTTGTCATCGCGTACGCGTAGAAACACCGGATGCCGCAGGCGACCGTCCGACGTGCGCTCGGCGTATTTGATCTCGACTACGGTCTTCGGGTCGACCCAATGGCCCGCGCCGCCGGTGCGGCTCGAGCCACCGCCGCGTGGCACCGGCTCGTCGAACGGACTGGTCTTGCGCTCGAGTGGTTTCAGGCGCCGCAGCATGTCGTCGAGTGACGCTTCGTCGAAGCCGGTGCCAACGTGGCCTGCGTAGTGCAATTTGCGCTGTTCGTCGTAGCTGCCGAGGATCAGTGAGCCAAGTGAATCGGAGCGACGTCCGGTGCCGTTGGTGTAGCCCGCGACGACGAACTCGTCAGCCTGGCTGGTCTTCATCTTGAGCCAGGTGCGCACCCGCCGCCCGGGCTCGTAGATGCTGTCGCGCTTCTTGGCCACGATGCCTTCTAGCGCGTTCGCCTGCGCGGCCTTGAACAGGCTCAGTCCGTCGTCGAAGCCGACCACTTCCTCCGCACCGCCAATGGGCGCGAGGACGGCACGCAGCAGCGCTTTGCGATCGGCGAGGTGCGCCTGGACGAGGTCGAAACCGTCCAGGTACAGCAGGTCGAAGGCATAGAACCGCAGGACGGCGTCACGGTCGGCGGCCCGATTCTGGAGGCGCTGGAACGACATGCGCCCATCCGGACCGAGTGCGACAACTTCGCCATCGAAGACCGCGGCCTCGACGGGCTGTGCGGCCAGTGCGCGCACGACCTCCGGGTAGCGCTCCTCGTAGGCTTGGCCGCCGCGCGAGCGAAGATGCACGTTTCCGTCTTGCACGAACGCGAGGACGCGATAGCCGTCGAGTTTCGGCTCATACAGCCAATCGCTGCGCTGGAAAACCGTGTCGGTGAGTGTTGGCAGCATTGACTCGAACGGCTTTGGAAACGCTTGTTTGCGGGCGCCGGGAATGCCTGCCGCGGTCGGCCACAGGCTCGCGTGTGGATTCGACGGCGGGGCGGCGCCGGCTTTGAAGTCCTCGATGCGCAGGCCGCTCAGGATCGAGCGATCCTCCTGCACCACGTCACGCGATGGATCTTCGAGCCCGTCGCGGCGCTTGATCACCAACCATTGGCTCTTGGTGCCTTCGCCCGTCGTCCGCTGCAGCGTCCAACCGCCCTTCAACTTGCGGCCGTTGAAGAACACGCGCAGGTGACCTTGCTTGAGCTGTTTCTTTGCGTTGCGCTCGGCGCGGTCACGTTGGCGGAAGTCGGGCGGCGCGTTGCCCTCGAGAATGGTGTAGGTGCCCGCGTCCCAGACGATCACCTCGCCACCGCCATACTCGCCCTTGGGAATAAAGCCTTCGAAGGTGCCATAGGCGTACGGATGGTCCTCGGTCTGGATCGCCAGCCGGCGGACGGTGGGGTCGAAGGACGGCCCCTGTGGGATTGGCCAGCTGACGAGGACGCCCTCGATCTCCAGCCGCAGGTCGTAGTGCAGACGACGTGCGGCGTGCTTCTGGATGGTGAACGTCAGTGGTCCGCGGCGGTCGACGTTGCCGGGCGGCGGCTCGGGAGTGCGCGAGAAGTCGCGCATCTCCTGGTACTGCGCCAGCTTGCGCGTCGCCATGTGACTATTGTGGGGGCTGCGCCTTTCGAAGCACGGCTTGCGCTGCGAAGTAGCCGCACAGACCGTGGATGCCCGCGCCTGGCGGCGTCGACGCCGAGCACAGGAAGATGCGCGGATCGGGCGTGGCATACGGCACCAGGCGTGCGACGGGCCTGGCAATCAATTGGCGAAGGTCGTGCATGCCGGCCGAGATGTCGCCGCCGATGGAGTTGGCGTTGTGCTGCTCGATCTGCGCCGGCGACATCGACGACCGCGCCAGGATGCGCTCGCGGAACCCTGGTGCGAAGCGCTCGATCTGTTGCTCGATGCGCTCGGCCATGTCGACTCGACGACCGCGCCAGGATGCGCTCGCGGAACCCTGGTGCGAAGCGCTCGATCTGTTGCTCGATGCGCTCGGCCATGTCGACGGTCGAGCCATTGGGCACGTGGCAATAGGCCCACAGGGTGTGCTTGCCCTCTGGCGCCGAGCAGCGGTCGTGGACGAAGCTCGGCAGTGTGAGCTCCTCCGAGCGGCACCCGCCGCCGATGGTCGGCTCCGCCTCGAGTACGACCACCGAACGCCCCGCGCGCGCCAAAGCCACCGCCGCCGCCAACCCATTCGGCCCCGACCCGACCACAGCTGCGTCGAGCCCAGCCTTGGCCATTGCTCAACAGCGTAGTCGTTCGTGTTTGGGAAAAATCCTCCGCTGCGTGTCCGCCACTCGAGTTCTTACTTGTTCACGAGTTACGTTTTGGAAAAGACTTCCGCTGCGTGGCCGCCGCGCGCTTTTCGCTCAACCGCGTCCCCGAGCCTGCGAGGGATCTCGCCTGTCTGAACGTCGCACAAGGGCGAGGCACATGCGCGCGAGATTCCTCGCGGGCTCGGAATGACATGCCAAATCAGTAGCCCGTCTGGGGTCGTCCTGCGCCGACGGGCTCGGCGGCAATGCCTGCGCCGGAGAGGATGTCGCGCATCCGCTTGCCGTTGTCGGTCAGCCAAGCGTGCAGCACCGTCACGTCCCAGCCCACGCAGAAGTGGCGAATGCCCATCTCGACGTAGTGCTGTGCGCCATCGGCGTCACGAATCTCGGCTCGGGCCGGGATGCCCTTCTTGTGGGCCGTCTGGACGACATAGCGCTCCGCCTCACGTACCCGCTCTGAGCCATGTCCGCGGGGCACGCCAATGCTCATCGAGTAGTCGGACGGCCCGAACTGGACCATGTCCACGCCCTTGACGTCGAGAATGGCCTCGAGATTTTCGACCGCTTGCTTTTTCTCGATCATCAGCACGATGACCGCGTCGCCGAGCGCGGTGACGAACTCCGGCGAGCCGCCTTCCAGCACGGTGCGCACGTCGCGGCGCATGCCCACGCCGTGTAGCCCGCCATACTCCGGATGCTCGGCGCGCACCGAGCGCACGCACTGCAGCGCCTCGGCGGGCGTCCGCACGTCGGCGAACAGCAAGTTCTGGATGCCTGCGCCAATGGCTCGCATCGCCAGGTGTCCGCGGGTGTCCTGCTCGATCTTGATCATGCCCGAGAAGTCCGGGAAGAGCTCGATCGCACGCCCGAGATTGTCGAGGTCGTGCAGCGTGTACGGGGTGTACTCAGCGACGAATTCGATGTAGTCCCACAGGCCGGTCTGACCGACGATTTCGGTCACGGTCGGCCACTGGCTGAGCAGGTGTGTCCCCACGCTGGGTTTGCCGTCGTTCAGGAGCTCGCGCAGGCGGTTGCGTCGCATAGCGGCTAGTCTATGTCGGCCGAACTGCTAGAAGACGAGGATGCCGCGCGCGAGCTCACCCGCGGCCAGCGCTCGGAAGGCTTCGTTGGCCTCGTCAATGCCGTACCGACGCGTGATCAGCTCGTCGATTTTGAGCTTGCCAGATTTGTACAGGTTGACTATGCGCGGAAAATCCGAGAAGACGGACGCCGAGCCGTAGCAGCTGCCGACCAGGCGACGCTCGGGCCCGACCAGGCTGGCGGGGTCAATGCTGATCTTCTCGCCGACCGCGGGCAGGCCGACCATGACGCAGGTCCCGCCGCGGCCCAAGCTCGTCCAGGCCGTTTCGGCCACCTGGGTGCTGCCGACGGCGACGATGGCGTGGTCGGCGCCTCTGCCATGGGTGAGTGCTTTGATTCGCTCAGGGACGTCTTCCTTGGACGCATTGATCAGGTGGGTGGCGCCGAGCGATCTGGCGTAGTCGAGTTTGTTATCGGCGACGTCGACGGCGATCAGCGGCTCGGCGCTGGCCAGGCGGCCGCCCTGGATGGCGTTCAGGCCAATGCCACCGCAGCCGAAGACGGCCACGCTGTCGCCTGGGCGGGCCTGGGCCGTGTTGAGCACGGCGCCGACGCCGGTCATGACCGAGCAGCCGATGAGCGCCGCTGTGTCCAGCGGCACGTCGTCATCGATCTTGATAGCGCACGACTCTGGCACGACGGAGTACGAGCCGAACGTCGCAATCGATGCGTAGTGGTAGACATCCTGGCCCTTGAGATGCATGCGCGTGGTGCCGTCGAGCAGGAGGCCGCCGGCCGGACGGTTCTCGCAGCGCACCGGGTGGCCGGTGACGCAGTAGTGGCACCAGCCGCAGCTTGGCGCCCAGGACAGCACGACGTGGTCGCCCTGCTGGAGTCTGGTCACACCTGGGCCCGTCTTTTCGACGATGCCCGCCCCTTCATCGCCCAGGACCATCGGTGTCTTCGGCGCCGCCCATGACCCATCGGCCGCGTGCAGGCAGCTGTGGCACACGCCACTGGCAGCCATCTTGACCAGCACTTCGCCAGCCTTCGGCTCGTCCAGCTCGACGTCTTCGACGACCAGCGGTTCGCGGACAGCGTGGAGTACGGGCGCCTTCATACCGCCAGCGTACCCTCTGCGTCGTGCTTGCCGAATTGATCGCGCCGAAGGTGTACCGCTACCGCTGGTCTGAGCCGTCCACTGAGGCGGTGCGCACTGGTGGTGAGGTGCGCCAAACCCTGCAAGAGGCGCTGGCGGTGTGGCAGGCGATCGACGACGCCGTCCGCGACGAGCTGCGTACGAGCCCGACCGTCGGCTTTGCAGAGCTGCACCGCAACGTGGTGCGCGCGGTGGCCCCAGCGCTTGGCAACGACCCCCGACTTCGACGGCATTCCGCCCGGCTCCTTGGCAACCATCGCCGCGCACTGGCGTGCGCATACGCATTAGTGCAGGACTCGAGCAGCTTTTCAAAACGAAAGACGGGCACAATGAGCCGGGTGCCACGCGAACCACGGGAGCTGCGCAGCCAGCGCTTACGCCAGGTGAACTTCCAGGGCGATGCGCTGCGCCTGGGCATGAACTGGACGGAAGAGGACCTGACCAAGCCGCAGGTGCTGGTCGACAGTGCGTACGGCCACGGCCATCCAGGAACGTTCCACTTCCGGCCACTGATCGAGGAAGTCAGCAACGGCGTCTTCGAAGCCGGTGGCAAGCCGGGCGTGTTCACCGTCAGCGACATCTGTGATGGCGTGGCCCAGGCGCACTCGGGCATGAGCTACTCGCTCGTCTCGCGCGACATCATGGCCGCGATGATCGAGATCCACGCCCTGGGCCATCCGCACGACGGCATGGTGTTGATCTCGGGCAACGACAAATCGGTCCCCGCCCACCTCCTGGCGATCGCGCGCTGCAATTTGCCGGCGATCCATCTGCCCGGCGGTTCGCAATTGAACGGGCCAGACTACGTCACGTCGGACCAGATGTGGGCGCTCGGCGCGGCCGTCGAGCGCGGCGAGCGGCCGCGCGAAGACCTCGAACAGGCACAACTGATCGCGTGCCCGACGTGTGGGGCGTGCCAGTTCATGGGCAGCGCCAGCACCGGGCAGGTCTTCGCCGAAGCGCTCGGGCTGGCGCTACCCGGCACGGCGCTGATCCCGACGCCGCTGACGCGGCACTTGCGCTACGCCCGCCAGTCAGGCAAGCAGATCCTGAAGCTGATCGAGGACGATCTGACGCCACGCAAGATCCTGACGAAGCAGGCATTCGAGAACGCCATGATTCTGCACGCGGCGATTGGCGGCTCGACGAATGCGCTGCTCCATTTACCAGTCATTGCGCGCGAAGTCGGCGTCGACATCTCGCTTGACGACTTCGACCGCGTTCACCGCCGCGTACCGGTCCTGGCCAATGCGAAGACCACTGGCCGCTATCCGGTCGAATACCTGTGGTACGCGGGTGGGGTGCCGGCGGTGATGCTCGAGTTGGGTGACCTGCTCAACCTGGACTGTCTGACGGTAACGGGCAAGCCGCTGGGCCAGAACCTCCAAGACATCCAGCGCTCGAGCTTTTTCGCGGAGACGCGTGGGTACCTGAACAACATGAAAGTGGCGCGCGAAGAGGTGCTGCGCTCGCGCAGCGACCCATTCGGCCCGGAAGGCGGCATCGCCGTGCTGCGCGGGAACCTCGCGCCGCGCGGTGCGGTCGTCAAATACTTCTCCGTACCGGACGAGATGCACGTACACGTCGGCCCCGCGCGCGTGTTCGATTTCGAGGATGCGGCGGTGGAAGCCTTGCTGGCGCGCGAATCGTGGTGATTCGCTACGAAGGCCCGCGCGCGAACGGAATGCCCGAGATGTACTACGCGACGACGATCATCGCCGCGGACCCGGCGCTGATGGCGACGACGGCCATCGTGACCGATGGCCGCTTCTCGGGCGCGGCTAAGGGGCCAGCCGTTGGCCATGTCACGCCCGAAGCGCTGGATGGTGGCCCGATCGCACTAGTGGAGAATGGCGACCTGATCGAGATTCACATTCCCGAACGGAGGCTAGCCGTGATCGGCATCGCCGGGCAACGCCTCGGCGCCGACCACGTCGGGCAGGTACTTGCCCAACGGCGCGCACTGTGGATGCCGCCGCCAGCGCGGCATCCAAGCGGCATCCTGTCGCTCTACAGCCGCGTCGCGAGCGGCTCCGATGCCGGGGCGTCGCTGACCTAAGCGGCGTCGCCTGCCCGCCGGACGGCCGCGACGTACGACGCGACTTCGGGCGTGACCGTGCCCTCAGGCTCCAAGTACAACCCACCACCACAGTGGCCACAGCGGGAACCGCTCTTGGCCGCGACTGGTCTGGCGCCGCCCGGCTCGGGCGAGAAGACTGAGTTGACGATTCGGCCGGACGTGCGAGAACAGCGCGTGCACCTCACGGTGCTGGTGGGGATAAGAAACACCCCTCTACCCTAACAGGCCGTGGAGACCCCAGGCCTGCTCGCGTACGCGGACCGCCTCAGCGTCGCGCCCGGCGAGACCGTCCGTTTTTTCGTGTCATCGACAGCGGCGGAGTATCGCGCCGGGCTGGTGCGATTGATTCACGGCGACGCCAACCCGGCGGGGCCCGGTTTTCGCGAGGTCCCGATGCCGTCGGCCGCGGACGGCATGTACCCTGGCCGCCGACAGAGCACGGAGGCGGGCTCATACGTGCGCGTCCGGCTGGCGACGCGTGACCTGCCGCACGGTTTGAGCCTGCAGGCCTGGGTGTGGCCAACCACGCCGCTGAAGCCTGGCGGCCAGCACATAGTGGCCAGTGGCGACGTCGCCTTCGGGCTGGATGACCGTGGCTGCATACAGCTTGCATTCGGCGGTGCGTTCGTGGCGGCCGACCTGCCGTTGATGCAGCGGCGCTGGGCCTTCGTGGCCGCGATCTGGGACGGTTCGACCGCCACGCTGTACCAGGCCTCGGAGGAGCCATACACCGCCCGCGAACTGGTGACGAGCCGTGGCCCGTTGACCGGTGCGCCGCGGCTAAGCGACGAGGTGTTGATCGGCCGCGGCTACAACGGCAAGATCGAGCGGCCGCGCGTGTTCGCCCATGCGCTGGACCACGCTGCCATCGAAGCGCTGCGCCGCGGCGAGTCGCCACGTGAGGCGCTGGCCGATTGGGACTTCGCGGCCGACATTGGCTCCAGCCGCGTCGGCGACACCTCCGGCAATGGTTTGCACGGCAACACGGTGAACGCGCCGACCCGCGCCGTGACCGATCACAGCTGGGATGGTCAGCACGTGAGTTGGCGGGCGGCGCCCGAACAGTACGCGGCCATCCACTTCCACGACGACGATCTCGACGATGCACGCTGGGAGCCGGATTTCGAGCTGACGGTGCCAGTAGACCAGCGCAGCGGTGTGTACGCCATGCACCTCGCGGCCGAGGGCGCGGAGGAGTACGTGCCGTTCTACGTGCGACCGCCGCGTGGCTCGGCCAACGCGCCGGTCGCGTTTCTGGCGCCGACGTACACGTACATTGCGTACGCAAACGAGCGCCTGTACTGGAACCCCGGCTACCTCGAGAAGCGCCCGTTGGTCACACCACTCGAAACCGAACCGCCAGCGCTCGACCGCTACATGGCCGAGCATCGCGAGCTCGGCCTGTCGATGTACGACGTCCACAGCGACGGCAGCGGCGTCGGCTATTCGTCGCGCCTGCGACCGATCCTGAACATGCGTCCGAAGTACCGCGCGTGGCGGCTGCACGACGCGCCGCGTCATTTCGCGGCCGACCTGTACCTGATTGGCTGGCTCGAGACGCGCGGGTTTGCCTACGACGTGATCACCGATGAGGACCTGCACGCCGAGGGCGTCGACCTGCTCAGGCGATATCGCACAGTCCTGACGGGCAGCCACCCCGAGTACGTGACTTCGGCCATGCTCGGCTCCTTCGAGGCCTACCTCGAGGCTGGCGGGCGGGTCATGTACCTGGGTGGCAACGGCTTCTACTGGGTCACGTCGATCGACCCAGAGCGACCACACCTCATCGAGCTGCGCCGTGGCGTGAGCGGCACGCGTGCCTGGGAGTCGCTGCCGGGCGAGTGCTACCACAGCACCACTGGCGAGCTCGGCGGCTTGTGGCGCCTGCGCGGGCGCGCGCCGCAACGCACCGTCGGAGTGGGTTTCGCGGCACAGGGTTGGGGCGGCGCGTGTGGGTATCGTCGCCTGCCGTCGAGCCACGATACACGCGCCAGCTTCATCTTCGATGGCATCGGCGACGACGAGGTGATCGGTGACTTCGGCTTCGTCCTCGGCGGCGCCGCTGGCGACGAGATCGATCGCTTCGACCTCGGCCTCGGCTCGCCAGCACACGCCCTGGTCCTCGCGACGAGCGCCGGCCAGCACTCCGACTATTACCAGGTCACGGCGGAAGACGTGACGATCACCGTCCCTGGCCAAGGCGGGAGCGCGAGCCCCAAAGTCCGCGCCGACATGGTCTACTTTGAGACTGGCCACGGTGGCGCCGTTTTCTCCGTAGGTTCGATCAACTGGCTGGGCAGCCTCGGCTGGAACGGGTATTCGAACAACGTCTCGCGGGTCACCGAGAACGTGCTGCGCCGCTTCTTGAATCCCACGCCACTGTGACTGCCGAGGCTAGTCCGCCGAAGCGAGTGCTCGTGGCGGTCGTGCCAGGCGAGGCAGGGGCGCGTATCCAGGCATGGCGCGCGGCGCACGATTCCTGGCGGTCGCGGCTGCTGCCGCCACATTTGACCTTGTGCTACCGGCCGCCGCATTTGCCTGATGCGGCTATCGCGGCGCAGGTAAGACACGCGTTTTCGCGGCCGGTTGCGGTGCGGCTAGGCGGGGTGGCGCAGCTGCCCAATCGCGACGGCACCCTGGTCGTCGAAGTCCTGGAGACGGCCGAGCTCGACCTGGCGCGGCGGCGCCTCTTCGATGCGACCCATGCCGAGATGGGTGGCTACCGCGAATGGCCGTGGCACATCACCTGGGTGCGATTCGGCGTCCAGCGGGATAGTGCCGCGCTGCTCGAGCTGGCCCAACACGAGCTGCGCTTCGACGTGCCGTGGACGATCGATCGGCTCAGCCTGCTGGAGCTGCGCGACGGCCACTACGAGTCGAGCGCGGAATTCGACCTTTGACTACCCGTAGACAGACTGCTCGGCGACGCGCGGGTCGACGCCCGGCAGGACGAGCGCGGGCGCGATGGCCTCGACACGCGCGAAGCACGTGTAGTAGTCGCGCAGGCTGGCGGCGAAGATGCCCGACGGAATGTGCTGAAAGCCCCATCGCCCGTGCCAATTGTCGAAGTAGGGCAGCATGTCCCCAGCAATCAGCACCGGGCCAACCTTCGTGGACACCAGCACGCCCTGGAAGCCCTCGGTGTGGCTCGGGAACCTGAGCAAGGACACGCCGGGCGCAAGCTCACAGTCGCCGTCGACGGGCCGTATGCGTTGGATCGCCCGCGCCCAGGGCGGATTCGCTTGCATCGGCGAATAGAACGAGCGGTGTGCCGGCAGCGGATCCATAGCCTCGACGATCTCGCGCGCCTGGACGCGGATTTCGGCGTTCGGGAACAGGTCATTGCCATTGCAGTGGTCCCAGTGCAGATGCGTGTTGATTACGACCTGCACATCCTCCGCCGCGACACCGACCCCTCGTAATGCGGCGACGGGCTCCTCCTCTGGAGTGCGCTGGAAGTCGTGGTGATACTGGCGCCAGGTATCGGGCGCGCCCGGTCCGGTGTCGACCAGAAGGCAGGCGCCTTCGCCACGGATGAGATACATCCAGTACACGGCCGGGATCTTGAGTCCGGCGTTGCGATCGTCGGCAAGGTAATACAACAGCGAAGTTTCGGCCTCCGCGAACGAGCCGCCGCGCAGCGGTTGGATCGTGTAGTGCGGCATCAGGCCCCGTCAACTGGAAACGCCTGCATGCCTGTCAGCGAGTACTCGGTACAAGCACAATCGCCGATGCCGTTCTCGATCGCCGAGGTCATCGCCTCGAGCAGCGTCGTGGCGACAGGGGGTGGGCATTCGCGATAGAACTGCGCCATGTCCTCGGGCTTGTCGTCGCCGACCCACGACGTGTTGCCTTCGGCGAAGTTGCTGACGATGTTGAGCGAGCCGAGGTGGACGCCAATCTGGCGCATCAGCGGCGCCTCGTGCCCGAGGGTCTGGCCCACGATGTGCGCGCCCCAACTGGCCATCATCCGAATCTCGGCCGGCGTCTCGAAGCGACCGGTCGGCGTACATACATACGTGCCACGATCGTACACCCTGAACCGTTCCTGACGCGCGGCGGCTGCCGCGAGATGGCGGCGCAAGCCCGCGCAGAACGGTTCGCGGAGTCGAGGGAATGGCTGACTCCGGTCGCGCAATGTTCCAGCTTGGGGCGGCAGCCAGTACTGAATGAAGTCGTCGGTGATCACGACGCTCCACGGGGCGAGTGGCGCACCCGTCTCATCCGGACTCTGAATGCCGCCGACCGAACCGTCAACGAGCGCCCATTGCACGCCCGCTTGTTGAAAGACCCAGGCGATCTGCAGCGAAGATGTCCAGGTCGGCACTGGCTTGCCTTGCTCGTCGCGGTGCCAGCCGTGCATCGCGCAGCGCAGAACGCGCTCGCCCGCTACTTCCAGCACCTTGAAACCACACGAGATGCCAAACGGAGTTTCGATTGGATCGACGTATTCGAGGACGCGTGTATCGGAGACGTCCTCCGGAAAGCGGGCGCCCCAGGTGCCCGATCCGCCGATCGAACCAATGGTTGCGCTGGGAATAGCCGTCATGCGCTCCTGCTCAAGAAAAAGTTCGCCGCGTTCCATGCGGCGACAACTCCAGTTACCAGCCCGACGCTCACCATGAGCGCCTTGTCAGCACGCGGTATCGGCGCGAGCACGTAATACGTGGCGCGGTGCTTCAACGAAAAGCCACGCGCTTCAACTGCGTTCGACTTGGTGCGGACCTGCGAGAACTCCAGGATCAACAGTGCCGCCAGCAGGCGGCACTGGAGCCAGAAGCGGTCCCACGGCCAGCCCTCCGAAAAACTCACGCCGCGCGTGCGCCATACGTCGGCCAGATCGAGATAGTGCATCGCGACTTCGGGCATATAACGGAATGCGTAGGCGAGTGCGAAGCCGACCGCGTGGTGGATGCCGAGCATGGTCGGCGCCTCGGCGAGCTCCCACGTCTGGGTTGTGCTGAGCATCGCGATGGTCAGCATGCCGATCGCGGTGTACAGGCCGGAGAATGCCAGTCCGGTTTCCAGTCCGAGCCGGTGAAAGCCAAAGTCACCCCACAACGGCAGGACCAGAGGATCGCCCTCGACGGCCCAGAGTCCATTCAGCAGTGGCACGGTCAGCGTGGCCACGGCCGTGACGAACAGGACGAAGCGGTACTTCGCGGGCGAGACGCCACATGCCCACAGCCCAATCAGCGTCAATGCCGCGAACGCCCAACGCAACGGCCACGGTACGAGGTAGGTCAGCATGAACGCGAGCGCGTACAGCACCAACTTGGTCGACGGATGCATCCGGTGCAGCCAGGAATGGCCGGCAACGTAGAAGCTCAGACTTCTCACGCTACCGGAGTCCGCGCAAACCGCAACAGCGGGGGTAGCCGTAGGTGATAGTGTGTCAGCTCATCGTCAGATAGGTCCGCGAGTGACCCGATGGTGCCGCTGTGGCCGATTCGCCCCGTGTGCATGATCACGACGCGATCTGCCCAGCGCGCGGCGAGGGCCATGTCGTGGGTGATGAACACGATGGTCTTGCCTTCGCCACGCAGCGCGTGACAGCGCCAGCGGATACCGTGCCTGGAGATCAGCTAATCCGAATCGGCTGAGCATGTGACTGGTCTGCTCGCGCCAGTCCGCGCGTCCCAGGAGCCGTGGCGTGAACGCGATCTCCTCGAGCACGCTCATCTGCGACAGCATGGCGTCCGGGTTCTGGAAGATGTAGCCGACCAGGTCCGGACGCAGGCGCTCGATCGGTTCCCCCTGCAGATAGACGTGTCCACTGGTTGGCTGGAGCAGGCCGAGCATGAGCTTGCCCAGCGTTGTTTTGCCCGAGCCGTTGTTGCCGACGATTGCCACGATCTCGCCACGCCCGATTTGCATTGACACGTCGATGACCGCCGGGGCGCTGGTCTTTGGATAGGCGAACGTCACACCGCGCAGTTCAATCGCCACCTGGGTTGCCACAGAAGGTGCTCCGCGGGTGCGGTGGCCAAGGAGCGTTTCGGGGTCCTGACCGGAGCGCTGCGCGTGCTCGATCACGACTGGTTGCGGCACCGCGATGCCGTGTGTGCTGAGGAGCTCCGGTTGGGCGAACACCTCGGCCGCCGATCGATCGGCGGCGATCGCTCCATCGTCGACAACGACCAATCGATCGACAAGCGGGGCAATGGTGTCCAGGTCATGGCTGACGATGACTATGCCCAATCCGTCTTCGAGCGATTCGAGCATCTGCACGAGCTCCGCACGGGAACGCGGATCGAGGTCGGTCGTCGGTTCGTCGAGGACCAGTAGGTGAGGCTGCATGGCCAACGCGGCGGCGAGCGCGACCTTCTGCTTCTCACCGCCCGAGAGCGTGCTGGTTTCGCGATCGGCGAGGTGCTCGATGTGTAGACGACTCAGCGCGTCCGCGACGCGGCGATGGACGTCGGAGAGCGGCAGGCCAAGATTTGCTGGACCACTAGCCACCTCGTGGTGAACGAGGATCTGGCTCATCTGGTCGTCCGGACTCTGGAAGACCATCGCCACTTCGTGGGCCATCTCGGACACGGCGGTGGTGACCGCGTTCTTGCCTGCGACAACAACGCGGCCACCCATCTGACCGGCATAGCTCTGCGGGATGATGCCGTTGAAGGTCAGCGCAAGCGTGGACTTGCCGCTGCCGGAACGGCCGACCAGACCGACGCGCTCGCCCGCCTGAACCTCGAGCGCGATGTCATTGAGAACCCACGGCCCGATCGAGTACCGCCAGCGCAGGGCCTCGATGCGAGCGAGCGCCGACACAATTAGCTGCGCAGTTGCGCGAGCAGATCAGGCGGCACGTTGCTCTTGTCGAGGTCGCGCCCCCACCACAGGCCCATCCGCACGATGCGTGGGAACAAGGCGTACTGCACGAAGCCCGAGGCAATCGCGGGAATGCCCTCGTTCAAGCTGATCGTGGCGCCGATCGCCTGCAGCGCCGCTGACGGCACGACACCGGACAGCGACAGACCAAGCGCAATGCCAAAGCCGGTGATCAGACCCTGGGCAATGACGCCAAAGATGAGCCACTCGATCTTGCCGCGCGTGCTGCGCAGGCTCGGGTCAGTGACACCCCAGTACACGACGAGGCCGGTGGCGATCGCCTCGAGCGGGAAGATCCACCACAGGATCGTCGGATTGAACTGTCCGCGCATCAGGTCGCCCAGGCTGTTGCCGGCCGCGGCCGCCAGCGCCCCTGTGTAGCCGAAGTTGACCGTGTATAGCTCGGACAGCATGTTCGCTGGGCGGACCCAGGTGACACCTGGGATCGTGGGTAAGAAACTCGTCGCCCACAGCGCCGCGCCATAAATGGCCGCGCACACCACGCCCAGCATGAGCTGGGTGATCGCGCCCCGCCCTGCATAGACCCGCATCATCTCGGCAGCCATGCCTCGGACCTCTCTCCGAAGGTGAGGCCCGGCGTCGGGCCCACCGCCCCGTATCGGCCGGCGTGTCGCCCCGAACCCCCCGGCGCGGCATTGTAGCGACGCGCGCTAGCCTTGGGGAATCATGGTGTACAAAAGGGCTCCGTGAGGGATCCCGCGGGGCACCACCCGACATCTACCGTACGGCCGGCTGATTTCGATGCTTTCTGGGCCGAGATCATGACTCGTGTCCAGGAGATTCCGCTGAACGCGACGATGCAGCCCATGCCGCTGCGCTCGGGCGAGCGCGTCGAGACGTTTCGAATCGCGTACGACAGCCTGGATGGCGTGCGCATTGGCGGCTGGTACTGCGTGCCGCGCGCTTCGCACATAGCTCCGCCCTACCCAGGACTACTGATCGTGCCGGGGTACATCTCAGAGCCAACACTGCCCAAATCGTGGGCCAAGCTGGGCTACGCCAGTGTGGGCGTGGCGCCGCGCGGCAAGCTCGGCTCGAACCAGCAGTACAACCCCGGCTATCCGGGGTTGCTCGTCGACAACATGGTCGATCGCAACACGTACGCCTACCGCGGCTTCTATGTCGACGCCGCGCGCGCCGTCGATTTCCTGCTCGGGCGGCCCGAAGTGGACCACGCCCGGATCGGCGTCCACGGTGCCAGTCAGGGTGGTGCGCTGACCATCACCACCGCCGCGCTGCGGCCCGACGCGATCACCTGTGGTGCGGCCGGCGCGCCATTTCTATGCGGCTACCTGGACGCGCCTCGACTGAGCAGGTCGTATCCGTACGAAGAGATCACCGAGTACCTGCGTGCCTATCCGGAGCGCGCAGCCGCCGTGCGCGAAACACTGAACTACTTCGACGGCATCAATTTCGCGCCGCGCATCCGATGCCCGATGCTGCTGTACGTCGGTCTGCAGGACGACGTGTGCGCGCCCGAGACTGGCTTCGCGCTGCATGATGCGCTGAGCTGTCCGAAAGAGATTCTGAGCTACGCCGGCTGCGCGCATGATGCCGGTGGGATCTGGGCCGCGCCGCGCGTGCAGGCGTTCCTCGCCGAGCACCTGCAGCCCGCCGGCGCGTTGGTCAGCGCATGATCACCGCCGACATCGAGGCGTTCTGGGACGCTATCGACGCCGAGCTGGCCGCGCTGCCGGCGGCTGCTGAGCTCGAGCCGATGCCGCTGCACTCGACGGACACGGCCACGCTCTATTTCGTGCGCCTGACGAGCATCGGCCCATATCGGATCAGCGGCTACTACAGCGTGCCGCGTACGCCTCGCCCGGCGCCGGGCCTGTTGCTCACGCCGCGCTACGGCAGCGTCAACCACATTCCCGATTTCCACGACCGCGAGCGTTACGCCGTGCTGCAGCTCATCCACCGCGGCCAGCGTCTGGCCGACGAGCCGTTCGCGGCCGAGTACCCGGGCCTGCTCACGCTCGGCATCGAGAGTCCTGAGACGTATGTCTACCGTGGCATCGTGGCCGACTGCCTGCGCGGCATGGAGTTTCTGCGCGCCCAGCCCGAAACAGGCAAGATTGGCGTCCAGGGCGATGACCTGGCGCTGATGACGGCTGCCCGCCGGCCCGAGGTTGCGGCCATCCTGGCAAGTGACTTGATGCTGTACCGCCTCCTCGACGCAGCCGCTCGCTCTGATGCCTATCCGGTAGAAGAGATCAACGACTACCTGCGCGCACAGCCGGAACGGCGTGCCTCAGTAGCCGACACCCTGCGCTACTTCGACCCGCTGTACCACGTCGGCCGCATCCGCGCCCAGACCATGCTGCCGAGCGGCGACGATGCCGCCTGGCTGCAGCCGCTACGCGACGCGCTGGGCACGCATGCCCAGGAGTATCGGATCACGCATCGCGGCGCCGAGGACAACGACACGCTCGATGCCTGGTTGGCCGGCCAGCTCGGCGCGGAGCCGCGCTCGCGCTTCCTGCAGAAGGTATGACCTCGAGCTCCTACGCGGCGCTCGGCGTCCGCCCGGTCATCAATGCCGCCGCAACGTTGACACGCCTGGGCGGCTCGCGCATGCCCGCGCCGGTGCTGGACGCCATGCGCGCTGGCGCGGACTCGTTCGTCGACCTGGTCGAGCTGCAGCAGCGCGTCGGTGCCCGCATTGCCGAGCTGACCGGCAACGAGGCGTGCTACGTCTCCTCGGGCGCTGCCGCTGGCATGGCCATCGCCATCGCCGCGTGCATCGCCGGTACGGATCGCGAGCGGCTCACACGTTTACCGGCGGTTGAAGGCGAGGCGCCTGAAGTGATCGTGTTCGGCTCGCAGCGCAACGGCTACGACCAGGCGGCGCGGCAGACCGGCGCGAGCCTGATCGAAACGGATGAGACCAACTTCGAGACCGCCTTCTCCCCGCGTACGGTGGCCGTGCTGTTCTTCGCCGGTGCGCACTATGCCGAAGGCGCGTTGCCCGTGCACGAGGTCGTCGCCGTGGCCCGGCCACGCCGGGTGCCGGTCGTGGTGGACGCCGCGGCACAAGTCCCGCCGATCGCCAGCCTGTGGCACTTTACGCGCGAGCTTGGCGCCGATGCGGCGATTTTTTCCGGTGGCAAGGGCTTGCGCGGCCCGCAGTCCAGCGGGCTGGTGCTCGGTCGTCGCTCGCTTGTCGAGGCGTGCATCTCGAACGGTCCGCCCAATCACAGCCTGGGCCGCCCGATGAAGGTCGGCAAAGAGGAGTTGCTCGGGATTCTGGCGGCCGTCGAATGGTCACTGGCGCAAGATGAGCCGACGCTGCTCGCCGGCTACGAGGCGATGGTCCAACGCTGGCTCATCGGCTTGGCCGACGTCCCCGGCGTACGCGTCGAGCGCCGCTTTCCGAGCGAGGCAGGTCAGCCACATGCGCGCGCCATCATGCACCTGCTGCCCGACGCCCGCCGCTCGAGGGCGGACGTGGTTCGTGCATTGTGGGACCACGACCCGCGCATCGCCGTCGGCGAAGTCGGCGACGACGCTATCGCCCTCAATCCGCAGACGCTGGAGCCAGGCGAAGACGACATCGTGCTCGCCGCCGTGCGGACGGTGCTACTCGAGTCCTAAGGCGGAGCGAATGCGCGCGATGTGCATGCCGTACTCGTCGACCGTGAGGTACGCAAACTCAGAGTTTGAGCAGCCCGTAGGCCGCCGCGTACTTGGCGTCGTCGCGCCGGAACAGGTCCGGGTGAATGCCGCGCACCACCGCCATCTCGTACGCCAGCATTTGCACCGGCACCACCGTGAGCAGCGGCGACAGCACCTCCGGCAATCCTGCTAGCTCGAAGACCTGCGCCGATGGCGCGTCGTCAACGCGGGCACCGATCAGCCAGAGCCGTGCGCCGATGGCGTCCAGGACGCGGGCAATCTCGCGGACGCGCTCGGCGCACGCCGCGTCGCGGGCGTTGACGACGACGGCGAGATCGCCAGCGTTCACGGCCACGATCGGCCCGTGCAGAAACTGCTCGATGGGCAGGCCGTCGATCCAGCCCTGGGCAGCCTCGCGCACTTTGATCACCGCTTCCGTGGCGCTGGCGGCATTGGGTCCGCCGCCGACGGCATACATGCGTTTGTTGGCTGCCTCCTGAGCCACGGGCGTCACCTCGGCCTGTCTGGCCAGGGCACCGGCGACAAGGTCGGGCAGTCGCTCCAGGTCAGCGCGCAACGCCGATGCACCCAGTGCCACCGCGAGCTGCGCCAGCACGGTCATCGCCGCCAGGTGCGACGCCGTGAACGCCGCTGACTTTTCCCGCTCCACCGTACGCAAGATCTGCTGCGAGCCAGCGTGCTCTGCCGTCAGGCTGCCCACGGAAATGCGCGTCGCGCCGGCCGCCACGGCCCGCTCCAGCGATTGCGTGGAGTAGCGCTTGACGCCGCTGTGGGCCATCACGATCACTGCGTCCTCTGGCGCGACCGGGTACGCGTCGGGATAGTGCGCGAAGTCGAACGACGACACCGCCCGGGCATCTCTGCCCGCCGCCTTGAGCAGCCACTCGCCGACATGAGCCGCGTGGTAGCTCGTCCCGATACCCACGATGTACAGGCGCCGCGCGCTGGCAACGCGAGCCGCCGCCTCGTCGGCCGCCGCCCAGCCCGCAGCCGCCAGCAGCCGCCGCAAGTCCGCGGGCTGGCGATGCATCGTCTGATACATCGCCGAGTCCGTGGTAGGAACCGTCAAACCTTCGCGCCGCGGGCCTTGAAGACCTCGACCATCCCGTCGTGCGCCTTCTTGACTGCTTCCTCGGGCGCGACGTTCTTGACGATGATGTCCTGGACCATGTCGGCCAGGATCAACCGCGTGCCAACTTCGCCCAACGCGGCCATCAGCTTCGGCTCGGGCTGCGCCGGCCAACTGCCGTCACGGCCGCCCTGAAGCAGATCGGGATAGAACTTGAAATGTGGCTTGGACGCCCAGAACTCGTCTTTGTTGCCGTCGATGAAGATGGGATACCAGCGCCCGCCGACCTGCGAGTACACCTCCTGGAGTCGCTTGGGATCCATCAGGTAGCGAATCAAGTCCTTGCCACCGTCGAGGTTCTTGGTCGTCTTGAAGATTGACCACGACCAGGAGCCTGAGCCGCTGTAGCTGCCCGACTTGCCCGCCGGGAACGCGGCCATCGTCGAGTTGTCCAGCAGCTCCTTGTCGTTCGTCTGCATCCAGCCGTAGATCGACGGCGGATTGTGCACGAAGGCGGCCTGCTTCTTCTGATAGGCCGAGTTGTTACCGGTGTCGTCCCAGGTCGGCGAATCGGGCGGAATGAGCTTTTCGTCCCACCAGCCCTTGATGCGCTTCATCGCTGCCACCGTCTCGGGCGAGTTCAAAGCGACCTTGCCGTCTTTGTCGACCATCGCCCCGCCTTCGTTCCAGATGATGTTCAGCGCATCGCCGCTCCCGTCGGGCGTGCGGCCCAGCGTGATCCCGAGCGCGTACACATTCGGCGGGTTGTTGATCTTGCGCGCGACCTCGGTGAGCTCGTCGAAGGTCTTGGGCGGCTCGCGCTTGCCGGTCGCCTTCTCGATCAAGTCGAGGCGCGCAAACAAGGGCGAGGTGTCGGCCTCGAACGGGATGCCGTAATACGAGCTGCCGCTCTTATAGAGTGGGTCGACGTACTTCCAGAACCCGCCAGCCTGCTTGGACACGTCGTTCCATACGTCGGTGATATCGGCCAGCAGGTCTTTGCCAGTGTTGTCGAGCACGCTCGCGCCGGAGGTGAACATCACCACATCCGGGGTCGCCTTGGCCTCGATGGCCGCGGCCAGCTTCTGGGGGAACTGGGCATTTTCGACGACGACGTACTCGACGTCGGTCTTGTTCGCGCTGCCCCACTCCTTCATCTGATCGCCCAGGGCCTTGTCACCTTCGGGCGTGAAGCTCTGCCAGCCCCAGATGGTCAGCTTCATGCCGTTGCTCTTGCTCGCGCTCGCCGCAGCCGGGGCGGGCGTTCCGCCAGTGGCTGGTTTCGCGGGTGCTGGCGTCGGCGCCGCGGCCGGCTGCGCGCACGCGGCAAGCAGGACGAGGCCTGTGCCCAGACCCAGGTTGCGCAAGAACTCACGTCGTGTCGGTCGCATTAGTGGTGCTCCCTTCCTACCCCTTGACACTGCCTGCCGCCAGGCCTGAAACGACCCAGCGCTGGGAGACGATATAGACGAGCGTCGGTGGCAGCGCTCCAAGCAGCGCCGCCGCCATCATTGGACCCCACGGGAAGGTGTCGCCGCGAACCAGGCCAATCAGGCCCAACGTCAGTGTTTTCTGCGAGTCGCTACCGATGAAGACGAGCGCGTACAGAAACTCGTTCCACGACAGGGTGAACGCGAACAGTGCCACGACGGCGAGCGCTGGCAGCGCAATCGGGATCATGATCCGCGCGAGCGCCTGCACGCGCGAGCAGCCGTCGACGAGCGCGGCATCTTCGAGCTCGCCGGGCACGTTGCGGAAGTAGCCAATCATCATCCACGTCGCGAACGGCACCGTAAACGTGAGATAGGTGACCATCAATCCGACGATGTTGTCGATCAGGCCGATCGAATAGATCACCTGGAACATCGGGATGAACAGCAGCGAGCCAGGCACCAGGTAGGTGACCACGGCGGCCCGGGCGAACCATTCGCGGCCGCGGAAGGTGAGCCGCACGATGGCGTACGCGGCCAGCGTGCCGACGACCATGGCCAGGCCCGACGTGACCAGCGTCACCAGGACGCTGTTCTTGACGTACTGCAGGAACGGCGTCCTGGTCAGCACGAAGACGAAGTGTTCGGCGGTGACCTGAGTTGGAAAGATGGTCGGCTCACGGTAGATGAGCAGGTTCGGCTTGATGGCCGTGACGACGATCCAGTACAGCGGCACGATCGTCCACAGGCCGAAGAACAGGAGTCCTGAGGTGAGTACGATGCGTCGAACGAGCTGCGACTGTTGGCGGCGCATGTTCAGCGCTCCGACGCCAGCATGCGCTTGGTCAGGAAATAGATCATGACCAGGAATACCGGGAAGAAGAACAACGAGATCGTGGCGCCGGTGCCGAGGCGCTGCGCGCCGGCTACGCCGATCTGGTAGGCCAGCATCGGGAAGGTCATGGTCGCGCCCGCTGGACCGCCGTTGGTCAGCACGTAGATGAAGTTGATGCTGGTCGCCGTCCAGATCGTGGACAGCATGGCGGTGATGATGATGACGTTCGTCAGGCCGGGCAGCGTGATGTTGCGGAAGCGGCCGAACACGTCGGCGCCGTCGATTTCGGCGGCCTCGTATAGCTCACCAGGGATAGCTTGCAGGCCGGCCAGGAACATCATTGCCCAGAATGGCGTGCTGGCCCAGACGACGGCGACCACGACCGCCCACAACGCCAGGTCGTAGTTGCCCAGCCACTGGATCAGCTCACTAGTCAGACCGAACCTAAGGGCGAGCATGTTCAGCAGGCCGACCGCGCTGCCGTCGTACATCCACTTCCAGGTCAGGCCGACGATCAGCCCAGGGATGGCCCAGGGCAGGAAGAACAGCGCGCGGACGAAGGTCCGGCCCGGGAACTTCTCGTGCAGCAGCAGGGCCATGGCCATGCCCAGGAAGAACTTGATCACCGTGGCCGTGGCGGTGAAGACGAACGAGACCTTGACCGATTGCAGAAACTGCGCTGACAGGTCTCGGCCGATCAGCAGGTCCTCGTAATTCTTGAAGCCGACCCAGATGCCGGGCGTGCCGACGAGCTTGGTCTGGAAGCTGAGCAGGATCGCCGACACGAACGGATAGGCGATCAGCCCAACCATCACCGCCAATGCTGGCGCCAGAAAAAACCAGGCCGTAACCCAATCCCGGCCAAACGTAGACCGAAAAGTCGCCGCTCGGTCCGCGTGCCGCTCAACCCGCGCCGCCGGCGCCGCCATCCGGAGGCTCATTGCCCGCTAAGGCTACTACGTCCGGCCCCCGTTGCCCTAGGGCCCTCCGCCCAGGAGAAAAGCCCCTGTGTCACCCGGGTACCCTCTGGGCGGTGGTGCTCAACTCTCCGGTGACCAGCGATGAGGCGTGTGGCCCGCCCGGCGAGCCAGCGCTGGGCACGCCTGAGGGCGGCACCTACACCTCGGGTCAGATCGACGCCTCGACCTGGCGTCCAGAATTCGAAGCGGATTTCAAAATATGGCGGGAGACACGCGGATGATCGAACTTGCCGAAATGCTGCCGCCGACGCCGTCGGCGCTATGGACGCTGGCCAGTCAAATGGGCCTGGAGTACGCCGTCGGCGGACTGCCGTTCGACGACCCCGACAACGGTTCTGACCAGCCCTGGGATTATGCGCCCTTGTTGCGCACCAAGAAAAAGTACGAAGCCGCTGGTTTCAAGCTGGCGGTGCTGGAGTCGAGGCCGCCGTACAACCTGGTCAAGCGCGGCCTGCCCGGCCGCGACGCAGAGATCGACGTGATCTGCACGCTCATCGAGAATATGGGCAAGCTGGGCATTCCGGTCTGGTGCTACGAGTGGATGACCGATTTCAACTGGCTGCGCACCAATTTCGCCACGCCGTCGCGCGGCGGCTCGGTGGTGACCAGTTACGAGCACGCGCTCATGCAGCAGCAACCAGCGTCGGAAAACGGACCCATCTCGGAAGAGGAGCTGTGGACGAACCTGGAGTACTTCCTCAAGCGCGTCGTGCCCGTCGCCGAAAAGGCCAATGTGCAGCTGGCAATGCATCCGGATGACCCGCCGATATCGCCAATCCGCGGCGTCGGCCGCATCATGCGCAGTCTCGAAAACTATCAGCGCCTGGTGGATCTGGTCCCAAGTCCGGTGAACGGGATCACGTTCTGCCAGGGCAACTTCACGTTGATGACCGACGATTTGCCGTCGGCGATTCGCCACTTCGGTAAGCAGCAGAAGATCTTCTTCGTCCACTTCCGAGATGTGCGCGGGACTGTCGAAAAATTCGAAGAGACCTGGCACGACGCGGGCAAGACGAATCTCCTGGAATGCATGCGCGCCTACCGTGACATCGGTTTCAACGGTGTGCTGCGCCCAGACCACGTGCCAACCGTTGAAGGCGACAACAACGACCGGCCCGGGTATTCGTCCTTCGGTCGCCTGTACGCGATCGGCTACATCAGAGGCTTGCGCGAGGCTGTCTACGCTAGCCCAGGCGCTTGACGATCGCCCGTGCGAACTCCTGCGTCGAGGCGCTGCCGCCGAGGTCGCGCGTGCGCACGTTATCTTCCTGGAGCGTGCTCGTCAGCGCACGACGCAGGCGGTCGGACAGGTCGTGACGCTCGACGTGGTCGAGCATCAGCGCGGTCGCCAACAGGAGCGCGGTGGGATTGGCGATGCCTCGGCCGGCGATGTCCGGGGCAGAGCCATGGACCGCCTCGAAAATTGCGGCCTTCTCGCCGATGTTGGCACCCGGCGTCATGCCCAGGCCGCCAACCAGGCCGGCCATCTCGTCGGACAGGATGTCGCCGAAGAGATTCGTCGTGACGATGACGTCGAATTGCCACGGATTGAGCACTAGCTGCATCGCGCAGTTGTCCACGATCTTGTCGTTGATCTCGAGCTGACCCGCGTATTTCTTGGCGACAGCCTGCGCCGTCTCGAGGAACAGCCCGGTGAGCGCTTTGAGCACGTTCGCCTTGTGGACGATCGTCACCTTCTTGCGGCCGTGCTTGACCGCGTAGTCGAAGGTGAATTCGCTGATGCGGCGGCACTCGGCGCGCGTGTTCAAGCCGGAGCCGAGCGCGACGGCGTGCTGGTCGCCGCCGATCGAGATGTAGTGCTCGAAGCCGACGTACAACCCCTCGAGGTTCTCGCGGATCAGCACCAGGTCGATGTTCTCATAGCGGCCGCCGGGCACGAGCGTCCGCGCCGGGCGCACGTTGGCAAAGAGCTGGAACTCCTCGCGCAGGCGCACGTTGACCGAGCGGTAGCCGCCGCCGATCGGCGTGGTCAGCGGACCTTTGAGCGCCAGGCCAGTACGGCGAATGCTGTCCAGAGTTGCCTGCGGCAAGGGATCGCCGCATTCTTCGATGCCCGCCATGCCACCCTGGCGGGTTTCCCAGTCAAACGGTGCGTCGAGCGCGTCGAGGACCTGGCACACCGCGCCGACGATCTCGGGCCCGATGCCGTCGCCGGGAATAAGTGTCGCTGGAATAGTGCCGCGACCCATGGCTAAGAGTGTCTGGCACCGGCTGCATTCCTGCCAGGGCGCGCAGTGCCTCGAGCGCATGCGCCCCGAGCAAGGCGTGGGCATCGGCATCGGCAGCATCCACGAGCGCTCCACGAAGTCCGCGCTCGGCCAGGCCGCGGTCGAGCAGGTCAGCGGCGGCGGCCAGCGCTGGGTCAAGCGACGGGCCGCTGGCCAGCCAGGCGCGAATCGCCTCGTACAACGTGGCCTCGTCGGTAGGCCGCCGGGCCGCCATCTCTGTCGAGCATAGGCCGACGTAGCGCGCCGTGAGAGTTACGAACGCGACACAACCACAAGATGCAGTATGGAAGCATAGTGTTAACACAACATGTCGTATGGATGCGCTATAATGTCAGGGCGTGGACTCGCGCGCGCCGACCAGCTCCGTCCTGGTCTGGGCAACCCGCCCTGACCTGGCCGAAGCCTTGGCCCGGGTCTTGGCTGAGCCAGACCGTGCCGTGCGCCTGCTCGAGCAAGACGCCGAGCTCAGCAGCGCGCATACCTTTGCTTCGCTGCTGGTCGCCGAATTCGGTCCGCGGCTCGAGCTGCAGCAATCCTTCCTGCGCGGACCGTTCGTGCTGATCGATCCCGAACGCGCTGCACCGCATCGGCTCGCCGCGCGCGCCTACGCCGTCGCTTCGACGCCGAGCGAGGCGGCGCTGGCCGTCGATCGCTTCTTCGAGCATCGCCGCCTCGCTCAGCAGGCCGCGGGTCGGCGGATCGGCCCCCGTCGCTGCTCACGCTGTGGTCGAGGGTTCGACGCGCTCAAGGCGCGCAGCGGAGCACCCTCGCGGCGCTTCGTGCGGTTCGGGTCGGTGGCCTTGTGCGGCGGCTGCGTCGAAGCGCTGCGTCGCCTGCTGCGCGCTGCCGAAACGGCCGTCGTCGAAGCCGATGCGTAACCTCATCCAGCGTGAATTAGGGCGGGTCGCCTGCCGGCAGATGCCGCTCCGCCAAATTGTGGCCAAGCAAACCGACCACCCGCAGGGGATCGCCCAGTGAGACTTCGGGCGCACGCATAGCGCCTTCGAGGTGCGGCCGCACGATCTCGCGCATCTGCTGTTGCTGCGCGACGAGTGACTGCATGGCATCGATGCGCGTCAACCCGAATTCGTCGACCAGTTGGTCGTATTCACACCGAATACGACCCTGGAACTCGCGAAATGCGCTGTACGCGTCCGGCCCGAGGCCGAGGTCCTGGCCGGCCTCGTAGAACTTGATCTCGGGTCGACCGACGAGGATTCGCCGTACGGCCTCTTCGAGCGGCACGTCGAAGTAGAAGGCGACGCTGGGCTCGACGGCGAAGGAATACAAACGCCGCAGCCAATCGCGGTTGACGCCGCGCACCGCATCGCGCGCAAACGCGGTGTACACGTACCTGTCAGCCAGGACAATTGCCCCGGATTGCAGCGCCGGCAGGATCTGCGCATAGGTGCGACTGGCGAAGTCGGCGGCATGAATGAGGCTGAACGACATCGGCGACAGCAAGTGCTGCCGTTTCCCGAGCCGCGTGGTGGACTTGACGATGGGCGAGGAGTTCCACTCGCTGAAGACGACCAGATAGCCAAGATTGACCAGCCATTTGCGCAGCAAATCGAGCTGCGTACTCTTGCCCGAGCCGTCGATGCCCTCGACGATGATCAGTCTGCCTGGGTAGGTCCGGCGTTGCCCTTCAGGGGGCAATGGTGCCTCAGGCACAGTCCCGTTGAAGGACGACACCACGATCGGCCGCGGGGGCAGGCGCAACTGGCGCCGTGCCATCAACCAGCGCGTCAGCGAGCGCCACACATCCATCAGTCAACTCCAGGAGACCTGTGCTGCCACTATCCGCCCAAATCGTGCCACCTTGCGCGCACGGTAGGGGCGACATCGTTGGCTAGCCCGTGAACATATAGCCAACCCCGCGCACCGCTTCGATGCGCTGCGGAAGGGCCGGATTGGTCTCGATCTTGCCGCGCAGCCAGCGTACGTGAACGTCGACGGTGCGGCTATCGCCGGCGTACTGGTAGCCCCACTCGTTGCGCAGCAGTCTTTCGCGCGTCAGGACCTGGCCGTGGTTCCTCAAGAAGTAGGCCAGCAGGTCGAATTCGCGTGGCTTGAGGTGCTTGTCACCACACGCCATCGAGCCGCGCGTAAGCGTCCCCTTAGCCCGTGTTAACGGCAGTGGCTCACTGGGTTGGCAGTACGCGTCCTTCAGGCAGGAAAGCTCGGTAGCTTTGGTTTGGTCCTGCCGCTTACCGCGGCCGAGCGCTGGTGGGCGCATGGCTGCGTATGTGCCTCTGGCGCGGCGTCGCGCTCTCTCAGGGCTCCGAAGGCTCCGAGGAATCGCCAGCGCGCGACGCCGCGGTCAGCAACGCCTGCAGCGCCTCGAGCGCCCGCTGACACGCATCGCACACCAGAAACGGCACCGGTAATCCGTCCGGACCATCGATCACCAGCACATACGCCATCGGCGTCGCCTGCTGCAGTTCACAGAGCTCGCATGGTGACGTGCGCACATCGGGCAGGCTGCGCTGACTCGCGCTGGGCAGCCCGGCCGCCTCGAGCGGCGCCACCCGCCAACTCACGCCACTACGCCTATGACGGCACGCTCGAGCGCAAGATCATGTGCTCGTCCATGAGCTCCTGCCAGGGCACCGCGCGTGGCGCGTTCAGCGCCAGCGAGCGAATGAAATAACGCTCCGGCTGCAGCGGCTGAGGCGGAGTTTCGCCCTTTTGCAGATCTTTGATCTGACGCAAGATGCGCCGCCGCGCCGCGATCACTCCAGTGTCGCTCGCGCCAAGATGTTCAGTGCGTCGATCGGAGATCGGCCCGCGCTGGTCCTCCTGGACCGCCATATCCTGCACGCGCACGCCACGAATGCCGGTGAAGCTCGACGTCTTCTGGAGCTCCCGGTCGACCAGGTAGTCATTGCGCTTGTCCTGGAGTGAGTGGAACTTCTCGTCCACATTGACCACCGGAGGAACGGTGATCGCGTGGTCCGGACTCCAGATCACGGTCATGCCGATCATGTTCTCGTCGTCAACCGGAATTGCTGCCGTGAAGATGTAGTTCGCCTCGCGTGCGCGCGGCACGATCGTATAGCTGGGCAGCATGAATGGTGTCACGCGCCAGTAATACTGGTCATTCGGGGCATCACGGCGCGCGGCAATGGCCAGTCCGAAGTCCGTTTCGACCACGCTGAAGATGGGATGCCGATCCTCGTTGCCGTTGTAGGCCAGCATGCCATCCGGGCCGACGCTGCCATGCAGGAAGGGCGCATGCGACGAGTCCACTTCGCCTTCGAGGTTCTGCAGCCAGTTGCATTCCTGCATGCGCTTGTGGACTGCGCGCTGCTCCGCCGGGACGCTCAGCCACTCCATGTTCGGAATCTGCGCGGAATACTCAGACGGACCCAGATACGCCCAGATGATTCCGCCCTTGTCGACTGCGCGATAGGCGCGCTGATGCACCTTTGAAGCGAAATTGCTGGTTGGTGGCTCATTGGGCATGTCGACGCAGTTGCCGGCGACGTCGAATTTCCAGCCGTGGTACGCGCAGCGCAAGCCTTCCTGCTCGTTGCGACCCCAGTACAGATTGGCGTTGCGATGCGGACAGTACGTGTCGAGCAGGCCGACCTCGCCGCTGGTGACGCGGAACGCGATCAGGTCCTCGCCCAGCAGGCGCAGCTTGACGGGCGGGCAGTCCGGCTCGGGCAGCTCGGACGAGAGCATAGCCGGCAGCCAGTAGCGACGGAACAGCTCGCCCATGGGCGAGCCGGGCCCGACGCGCGTGATCAGCTCGTTGTCTTCTTTACTCAGCATGGCGGTTCCGTCCCACGAGCAAGTGTATGCACTCGTGCTGGCCGAACGACCCCACTCTGGCCATCAATTGACGGAAGAACCGTCACGGCGAGGCCGAAAAGCGTCACGCGAACCGTCATCGCAACGCTGTAGACCGTCACGCGGACTAGCGTGGCGCCATCCGGATGGCGCCGTCGAGCCGAATCACCACGCCGTTCAGCATCTCGTTTTCCACAATATGCCGCGCCAGCGCCGCGTACTCTTCGGGCCGGCCTAGCCGCGGCGGAAACGGCACCTGCTGGCCGAGCGACTGGCGAGCGGCCTCGGGCAAGCCGGCCAGCATCGGCGTATCGAAGATGCCCGGCGCAATCGTCGCCACGCGAATGCCGTTGCGTGCCAGGTCGCGCGCAATCGGCAACGTCATGCCGACCACGCCGCCTTTGGACGCCGAGTAGGCGGCCTGCCCGATCTGTCCTTCGAACGCCGCGACCGAAGCAGTATTGACGATTACGCCGCGCTCGCCCGCCGCGTTCGGCTCGCCCCGCGCGATCGCCTCGGCCGCGAGGCGAAGCACATTGAACGTGCCGATCAAGTTCACGCGGACGACCCGCGCAAACGCATCGAGCGGGTGCGGTCCATCGCGTCCGAGTGTGCGCTCGGCGATGCCGATGCCAGCGCAGTTGATCGCGCCCTGCACGCCGCCGAAACGCTCGATCGCGGCTGACACTGCCGACTTCGTCGAGTCCTCCTCGGTGACGTCCGTGTGGGCGAAGAGGGCTTTGCCGCCCAGCTCGCCCGCCAGCGCCTCACCCGCCGAGTCGTTCAGGTCGGCCAGAAGCACGTTCGCGCCGTGCTCGACAAAGAGCCGCGCGGTCGCCGCACCCAGCCCCGAGGCGCCGCCGCTGATCAGAAACGTGCTGCCCGCCAACTGCATCCGCAGTCTCCTTCACGAGGTCTTCGCTGGGCAGCGTATCCGCGCTGTGGGCCTGTTGCGACGGGGCAGTGATGCCCCGTGGCGGGCCGGGCTGATAGGCCGAGCCGCGGTCGCGCGATGCCGCGCGGCACACATGGTGCAACTGAGCGCCCGAGAAGGAGGATGTCTCAGAATGCTCTGGACACTGGTCGTAATTCTTCTACTGTTGTGGTTGGCCGGCTTTTCGCTGAACGTCGCCGGCGGATTGATTCACGCCCTGCTGGTCGTGGCCGTGATCGTGGCGATCTATAACCTGGTCGTCTCGCGCGGTCGAACGGTCTAGCAGGACCAGCCCTACTCGGACTCGTCCGGGAGAGTCGTGCTGGCGAGGCCGCTTGCGGCCCGTGGCAACGCCAGCAGACCCGGACCAGTGCTCGGGCGGTAGCGGTGCGTCGGCAGCGGGGTGATGACCGCGTCGTCTGCGTTTGCCTCGCCCTGGAAGATCTCCTCGAGCTCGTCGCCTTCGATGGTTTCGGCATCCAGAAGCCGCGCCGCGAGGGCATCGAGCACGTCACGATGGCGCAGCAGGATCTGCTCGGCCTGCGCCGCGGCAGCGTCGATCAAGCTGCGCACTTCCGCGTCGATCGCCTGGGCGACGTGCTCTGAGTAGGCGCGCGTCTCGACACCGCTGCTATCGCGGCCGGCGAGCGCCAGCGGCCCGACGACGTCGCTCATGCCGTAGGTCGTAACCATGTTGCGGGCGATGTTGGTCGCCTTCTCGATGTCGTTCGAGGCGCCCGTGCTTACATCGCCGAAAACAAGTCGCTCGGCAACCCAGCCGCCCAGCGCCGAGGCGATTGTCGCCTCGAACTGCGCCCGGGTCATGTAGTGGCGGTCCTCTTCGGGCAGGAAGCGCGTGTAGCCGCCCATTCGTCCGCGCGAGACGATCGTGACCTTGTGCACCGGATCGTGGTTTTCGCTGAACCGTCCCACGACGGCATGGCCGCCCTCGTGATACGCGGTGCGGCGCTGCTCCTGCAGGGACATCACGCGCGCCTTCTTCTGCGGGCCGGCGATCACGCGATCGATGGCTTCCTGCATGTCGAGCATGTCGATGGCGCTGCGCTGGCGGCGCACGGCCAGGATGGCCGCCTCGTTCACGAGGTTGGCCAGGTCTGCACCCGAAAAGCCGGGCGTCGAGCGCGCCAGCGTTTCGAGGCGCACAGTGTCGTACAGCGGCTTGTTGCGCGCGTGGACCGCGAGGATCGCGGTGCGCTCCTTGACATCGGGATTGGCCAGCGTGACCTGGCGGTCGAAGCGCCCGGGCCGCAGCAGCGCGGGGTCGAGGACGTCGGGGCGATTGGTCGCCGCCAGGACGATGACGTGCTTTGAGCCCTCGAAGCCGTCCATCTCGACCAGGATCTGGTTCAGGGTCTGTTCGCGCTCATCGTGCGCGCCGCCGCCGTTGCCGGCGCTGCGCTTGCGACCGACGGCGTCGATCTCGTCGATGAAGATGATGCACGGCGCCTGGCGCTTCGCTTGCTCGAACAGGTCGCGCACGCGGCTGGCGCCGACGCCAACGAACATCTCGACGAATTCCGAGCCAGAGATGCTGAAGAACGGCACGCCCGCCTCGCCGGCGACGGCGCGGCTGATGAGCGTCTTGCCCGTGCCGGGCGGACCGACGAGCAGCACGCCCTTCGGGATGCGGGCGCCCATCGCGGTGAACTTCTCGGGTGACTTGAGGAACTCGACGATCTCGTACAGCTCCTCCTTGGCCTCGGCGACGCCCGCGACATCGACGAACCGAACCTGCTGCGCCCGACCCACGAAGCGGCGCGCACGGCTGCGTCCGAAGCCGAGCGCCCCATGCCCGCCGCGGCGCAGCGTGATGAGCAACACCGCGCTGCCGATGACGGTCAGCGCAACGATCGGCAGGATGTCGGCCCAGGCGACAGGCGCGGTCTCCTCGACCGAGTACGAGATGGCGCTCAGGTCAGCGCTCGAGACGCCCAACGTCGCCAGCATCTGCGCCACCGACGCCTCGCGGTCCTTGATGAACACGTACTCGGCGTCGTCAGTCTTGACGAAGGCGCGATCGAACTGGACGAAGATGGAATGCGCCCGCCCGCTCTTGATGACCGCCGCGGCCTCGCTGGCCGGGATCGATTGCGCACCGCTGTGCGTGTTCAGCTTGCTCAGATTGTTCACCGCGATCGCCGTGATGACGGCGAGGAGAACGACCGAGGCAGCGATCAGTCGGAACAGGGGGGTCGTGAGCAGGGGGCGCAGTCTCTTCATGCGGGGCTCCGTTCGCGGAGTCTGCGCGTTTCCGCGCCAAAACCCAAGATGACGGTCAACTGGCAAAGGTTGCGATTGTGTCGCGTCTTGCGCCTTGGCCTGGTCCGGCGCGCCCAAGGCGCTGCCGCTTCGACGGCGCGATTCGCAATTGCCGGGCATCGAGCGGCCGCCACTGTGTGAGGCTAACTGCCCCGCGTTGCGGGCCGTTAGAGCGAAATTGTGACGCGGCTGCGGGTGAGTGTGGTCAGCACGTCGACTGCCTCGCGGCCCGATTTCTATGTCACAGAATCGGCCAAACCGTCACGGGAAGCTGGGAAACCGTCACGCGCAGGCGAGCAAGCGTCACGGCCGGGACTAGGTGCCGCTTTGCGGCTCCAGATAGGAGCGTGTGATTTGCTCGGCGACCATGGCCGGTTTGGTCTCACCCTCGATCTCGACGGTGATCTCAGAAACTTGCTGAATTACGTTGGGCTGTACCTCGTCAACACTTACCAGCTTGGCGCGGCCGCGAATGCGCTTGCCCACGTGGACTGGTGAGATGAACCGTACGCGGTTGAGTCCATAGTTGACGCCCATTCTCGAGGGCAGGCGCATCTGAATGCCCTGACCGCCGCGCATGATGAATGGCGCCGCCGATAAGGTCCAGAAGCCATGGGCAATCGTGCCGCCAAAGGGACCATTCTTGGCGCGCTCCGGATCGACGTGAATCCACTGGTGATCGCCGGTTGCGTCGGCAAACTGATTGATCTCTTCCTGGGTCACCAGGTGCCAATCTCCGACGCGGGTCTCCTGGCCCACAACTGCTTTGAGCTGTTCCACGGTGGTAATGGTCGTCGTCGTGTCTGTCACGCTGGCACTCCTCTTTCGACCTCGAACGCACGGCCCGACTCCGCTGAGTCGAGTGCGCGCATGATCACTGCCAGATTGGCCGCGCTCTGCGCGATCGTTCCGGCGATCGGTGCGCCGTCGACGATCGCCTCGTGGAAGTTCACGAGCTGTTTGTAGTAGCCGCCGTCATTGTCGAGGATGTGCTCCTGGACGGCGCCATCCGCGCTGACCACGCGCACCAGTCGACCGCGCAGAGCCATGCTGCCGGCCGAGCCGTAGATGCGCATTTCGTTCAACTCCTCGTGCGCAGCAATCGGTAAGTACGCCGCCGTGTAGCTACCGATCGCACCCGAGCCAAAGCGCAGATTCAGCACCATGTCACTCGGTCCGCCCATGACTGGATTCGCGTCCTGCAGGTACGCGCTGACCTGGCCCACCTCGCCGAGCAGCATGCGCATCTGCGCAACGTGGTGGACGCCGCCGTCGAGGTGGAATCCGCCGCGATAGTCGATGTCCTGCCGCCAGCGGGTTGCCGCGTAGCTGCCCTGACTCGGATCGGAGCGATTGACGATACGCCAGTTCATCAGGTGGACCTGGCCGAGCGTGCCGTCGCGGATCAACTTCTGGGCGAACAAGAGATCGTCGCGGTAGTAGTAGTTTTCGGCGACGAGCACCTTTAGATTCGGAAACTCCGATTCGAGGGCGAGGAACGCCCGCGCCTCGTCCTGGTCTTTGCCAGCGGGCTTTTCGACCAGGACGTGCTTGCCGGCCCGGAGCGCGTCGCGTGTCGCCGGATAGAGCAGCGCAATCGGCAGCGCGATGAGCACGGCGTCGACGTCGCTGCGTCCGAGCAGGTCGGCGTAGTCCGACGAGTAACCGTCCATGGACAGGCCAGCCTGCTGGGCGAAGGCCTCGGCTTTCGGGCGAGTGTGATTGCTGAACGCGGTGATCTGGTAACGGTCGAGCAACTGGCTCAGGGCAGGCCAGTGGAGTTTCTCGATGGCCAGCCCGGTGCCGATGATGCCGAGCCGAATGGCACGCGAAGATTGCGCAGCCATGGCTATGCGCCAGCTCTTGGATGCGGCGGCGCCAGGCCGCATGCGGTGCGATGCGTCACCGCGTCATTATTGCCAATACGCGAACGCCATGGCGCAGCCGGTGCTCGGGCGCGAGCGGTAGCCGGGGATGTAGTCGATCAGCGTCATCGGCAGCGGCCCGACCGCGCCGTCGAGCGCGACCCAGTTCAGGATTTCTGACGTGCCGCCCTTCAACAGGGCGCGCGGGAGCGCGTGCAGCGCCGCGGTGTCCTTGGCCTTGAGCGCGTTCAGCGTCTGCTGATCGATTTCTTCGTCGATCACGATGTGGCTCAGCCCGCCCGAGGCGATCACACCCACGCGTCGCCCGCCTTTCCACGAACCGACCGCCTCGCGAATTGCCTTGCCCAGGTTGTGGCAGCGCTTCGGCGTCGGCTGATTCGGCGGGTAGTACGTGTTGATCATGACTGGCACGATCGGCACGGTCGTATCGGGCCACAGCCGTTGGTACAGGAAGCTGAAGGCGTGTCCGATGCCGCGCTCGGCCTTCAGTTTGTTGGTGCGGGTGATCTCGAATTCATGCTCGGTGAGCGACGTAATCAGATGGTTGGCCAGGTTGGCCGAGTTGGGATATTCGGGCGCGGTCTCCTCGAGGTGAACCACCGGGAAGCCGGGCCGGATCTGGCGATGGTGCACTTCGACCGAGTCGCCGTGATAGATGGCCACGGCGGGCATGTTGTCGGCGTTGAACTGCTCGTGCTGATCGTCGCCGAAGATGACCATGGCATCGAGGTCGGCGCCGCGCAGGATGTGGCCGAGCTGCTTGATCGCACCCTGGACGCGGGCGTGCTTCTCGCGGAAGCAGTCGACCTGCAGCAGGGCGTCGAGGTTCTCGGGGACGTGAGGACTGACTTCCTCGGTTTTGCCGAGGTTGGGCCATTCTTCGGGGTCGACGCTGATCTGCGGGGTATGGGAATGTCCGATGCCGAGCACGACCTCAGCCATGCGCTCGTTCTCCCTCGCGTGGTCTGGAGTACAATGGATGAATAGTTGAACTGTATGACACTTTTGATTTGGGCGTCAACGGTGTGCGAAGGTGCCGTGGCGGGGCGGTGGCAAGGCTGGCAAGATTGAGGACGGCGCGGGTGAACGGGGTTCCACGGGCGGAAACAGCGATAGCGGCGCGTGGGGCGACGCCGGTGACGCCGGTGACGCTGGCAACAGCGGCGACCAGGCCGAATCGGGCGACTGCGCCAGCCAGGCATTACTCGGGCGCGCGCGCATGACGAGCGGGCCGAGCGCTTGGGAGCGCATCCGACCTGTCCGCGCTTCGGACGAGATCGTGCGCCAGTTCCGTCAGGGCTTGTTCGAAGGTCGACTCAAGGCGGGCGATCCGCTGGGCTCCGAGCAGCAGCTCGCGACCGAGTTCGGCGTCAGTCGGACCACGGTACGCGACGCGCTGCGCTCGCTCGAAGCCGCGGGCATCGTCGAGATTCGGACCGGCACGAAGGGCGGCGTGCGCATCGCGCAAGGCGACCCGAATCGGTTCGCCGATGGTCTGGCGGTGCAGCTCAAACTGGTCGGTCTCAATCCACGCGACGCACTGGCGGCGCAGATGGGTTTGGAGTGGGTGGCCGCGGAGCTGGCGGCCGAAAACGCCACGCTGCCTGACCTGAAGCGCCTCTCGGACTTGCTGGAGGAGTCAGCGCGACTCGTCGATGCCGGCAGCGTATTTACCGATTGCGCCGCGGCATTCCACGAGGCCGTCGCGCAGTCGGCACACAATTGGGCCATCGTGACGAGCCTGCGCGCCTTGCGCGAAGTTTTGCGCGAGCTCCACGTGCGTCACACCACACCCGAGCGCGCGCGGCGCGTCGTTCGTATTCACAATGACATCTATGTCGCGATTCGGGATCGTGATTCGGAGTTATCGGGTCAGCTCATGCGCGGGCACATCCGCGCGACGCGCGCCTCGGCGGATGCGGAGGAAGACTAGGCTGGGGCAGCCGACTGATTGACCGAACTCCATCGTGGCAGCTGGATCTGAGCAGCGGGCACAGCTATAAGGGCATCGGCACGGCTATTCGACAAGCGGCACAGTTTCCGTACAGCGAGGGAGATGGACGGGCGCGCTGGGGGCGAATGCGGGGCGAACCTTGGGGGCTAGATGGGTTCGTCGCGCTGGAGGACTTCGATCCTGGTGTGGTCGGGGCCTTCGACGAAGGCTACTTGCGTGCCGGGGCGGACCTGGGTTGGCTCCTGGAGGACTTTGACGCCTTTCGCGCGCAGGTCCTCCACGGCGCCAAACATGTCGCGATAAAATCGCTCGGACGCGTCCAGGTCGCTGCCCACCAGGTGCACATGATCGAAGCCAAACTTCATGCGGTCCTACCCTTCGACCGCGCACACTAGCACATCATGCAGGTGGTTCGACTCGCCCGCGTCGAGGACGCCGAGGCCATCGCGCGCATCTACAACCAGGGCATTGAAGAACGCATCGCGACATTTGAGACTGAACCGCGGTCGGTCGAGCAGATAGCCTCGGACGTGCGAGAGGCCGGCGATCGGTACCCGAGAGTCGTGGTCGTGCGCGATGGGCAGGTCATCGCGTGGGCCAGCGTGCATGCATATCGGGCGCGCGATTGTTATCGAGGCGTGGGCGAGCACTCGGTGTACAGCGATCGGGGGGCGCGCGGGACGGGCGCCGGCGCGGCCGCGCTGGACGCGCTGTTCCTCGAGGCGCGCCAACGAGGATTCTGGAAACTGGTCTCGCGCATCTTTGTTGAAAATGGGCCGAGCCGTGCATTGCACCGCAAAATCGGATTTCGCGAAGTGGGCATCTATCGCCGCCACGCGCAGCTCGACGGCGAGTGGAAGGACTGTGTCATCGTGGAGCGTTTGTTGAACGAACCACAACGGGGCCGGATCGAACAACGGTTGGGCGAGCTTGGCCTGGAGTTGCCGCCGGCGATCAGGCCACCGGCGGGCGCGCGGCTGCCGTTTGCTTCGGTGCGCGTGCGCGGCACGCGAGCGCTTATCGCGGGGCACGGGCCGCAGGCGCCAGACGGATCACTGGCTGGACCGTTTGGGAAAGTTGGCGCCGACATCTCGGCGGAACAGGCGTATAACGCGGCGCGGCTGACGGCGCTTTCGATGCTGGGCAGTTTGCAGCGCGAGCTTGGCAGTCTCGATCGGATCAGCGCGTGGCTGCGCGTGTTCGGCATGGTCAACGCAGCGCCTGGCTTTCGCGAGGAGCCACGGGTGATCAATGGTTTCTCCGATTTAATTCTCGAGGTGTTTGGGCCAGAAGTCGGTCAGCATGCGCGGTCGGCGATCGGCGTGGCGGAGCTGCCGTGGAGCATTCCGGTCGAAGTCGAGGCGGAGGTCGAGATCGACGATTGACGCTGCCGCCATTCATGCCCGGTCTCGAGTTGAGCCGGGTGTTCTACGACGAAGCGGTGGCGCCGGTTCTGGCGCGTCGATTCGCGGGGCTGGCGCACGCCGCGGGGCGATTGGATTCGGGCTCGGAGGTGCTCGGGTTCGATACGGCGCGCTCGATGGACCACTGGTGGGGGCCGCGACTTCAGTTGTTCGTACGCAGGCATTCGGCCGACTGGCCTGCGCCGCGACGTTGGAGCCGCACCTGGATGCAGCATTTGGCGCGACGACATGGGCGGAGCGGGAACAGAACATGAGCGCGGCCTATGAGATCGTGGCGCGGATGCAGAACGCAGTCGAGCTATGCGAAGCGGTGCCAGCCAAAGTGGAGCAGTTCTATGGCCGCCCGTTTCTGATTATTCACGGCGATCGGTTTGCTGGGGCGTTGCGGGCGGCGATCACCGATGAACGGGTGAAGCGGCTGCCGCCCAACGCCGGCAATACGAGCCAGTGGGTGGACTCGACGGACCTGCTCGCGCCGCGCTGGTTCGAGCGGTTGCGGGAGCTCTACGACGGAGCCCCTACTTCCACCACACCTCCTTGAGTACGCGCATGATGTTGCCGCCCAGAACCTTGTCAATATCCGCGTCTGAGTAGTCGTGCTTGACGAGCCAGCGCACGATGTTCGGGAACTCCTCGGCCGGATTCTCGACGCCGTCGACGAACTCCACCTCCTGGAACTGCTGCGCACCGTGTGCGGACTTGATCGACAGTTGGCGCGCGAACGCGTGATGCAGCGCCACGTGATCGCCGAACAGCGTGTCCGGACCGAACGCGACATGATCGATGCCGAGCAAGTTCACGCAGTATTCGAAGTGCTGCATGAACGACTCGATCGAATGGAGCGGGTGCTCGCGCGTGAGCGTCGTGTGCGGCGCAGCCTCGATGCCAATCACGCCGCCCTTGTCGGCGCAGGCGCGCAAAACGGAATCGGGTTTCATGCGTTTGGTGTCCCACAGCGCGCGCGCTCCGGCGTGGGTGATGAAAATCGGCCTGGAGCTCGTGGCGATCGTGTCCAGCGAGGTCTGATCTCCGGAGTGTGAGATGTCGATGGCGATGCCCAGCTTGTTCATGCGCTCGACCGCGGCGCGTCCGAACTCGGTCAGTCCGCCATCGGCCTGCTCGCGCAGACCGCACCCGAGCGTATTGGCTTCGCTATAGGCGATGCCGGATGAGCGGATGCCCAGTCCGTATAGGATGTCGAGCCGGTCAAGCTCGTTCTCGATCGGTGTCGCCGCTTCGAGCGAGGGAATGAATGCGATCTGGCCGTTCTGCTTGGCCCGCGGGATGTCTTCGGTCGTTTCGGCGCGAATGACCATGTCCTGGTGGGCGATGTCGCTCAGGCGCATGCCCAGGTCCCAGATGATGTCCTCCCACTTCCAGCCGGCTTTGGAGGTGATCGTGGCCGTGCCGTCCATCAGGCAGTCGAAAATGGCGTCGATGCCGGAGACAGCGAGGCCTTCGTAGCCCGTCCAATCGCGGCCAGCGCGACGGTATTCGAAGATCTGCTCGGGATTCGCCGGGACGACGAAGGCATGGTCGTGGAGTGAGACGACCAGGCATTCCTCGAGCAGGCGCTGTGCGCGCTGCCCCTGCTCGGGTGTGACTTCGACCGGGCGCGAATTCACTCGGTTGACCTCGCGTGCGAGCTCGAATTCGCGATAGTCCACGCCCGCTTCGAGGTACTGGAACGAGCGATAGCCGGTGTACTTCTTGCGTTTGCCGCGGACCTGTTCGTCGAGAGCCATGGAACGTGTCTCCTCAGTTGACCTGAATCACGATCTTGCCGAAGTGCTCGCGCCGGTCGAGCGCATCCTCCGCTTCGGCGATGCGCGCGAGTGAGTACACGGAGTGGACTTCCGGAACGAGCTTGCCGCTGAAAGCCAGCCGCGTCACGTCGAGGAAGTCCTGCCAGTTGCCCATCGGTGCACCGAGGATTTGTCGGTGGTGCTGATAGATCTCGCGAATGCTGATATCGGGGCGGTCACCGCCTGTTGCGCCGCAGATCACCATGCGCCCGGCCATGGCCAGGCTCTGGATGCTCCGACGCCAGGTTGGCGCGCCGACCGCGTCATGGACCAGGTCAACGCCTTCACCAGCGGTCCAGTCCATGACCTCCGTGAGCCAGTCGCCGCGCGAGTCGAACGCGGCCACTGCGCCTAGCTCGAGGGCGCGCTGCCGTTTCGCTGAAGTACTGGCAGTCGCGAGTACCTCGGCGCCGACGAGCACACCGATCTGTAGCGCGGCGCAGCCGACGCCGCCAGATGCGCCGACAATCAGCACGCGTTCGCCTGGCCGGACGCGGCCGACGGTGACCATGCCGCGCCAGGCGGTGGTGTACGCGGCTGGCAGCGCCGCGGCGACGGTGAATTCGACGTGGTCGGGCAGCGGAATGGCGTTTGTCGCGGGCACCGTCGCGTATTCGGCCAGACCGCCCCAGCGATGCTCACCCAGGATGGTGTAGTTCGGACACATACTGATCTCGCCGCGCCGGCACTGGCGGCACGCACCACAGCCGATGGCCGGATTGACGAGGACTCGCTGACCGGCTGTCGGTCCCTCGGCAACGGTGCCTGCGACATCGACTCCGGAGACGTGGGGCAGGGTGATGGGTGGGATGCCGGGTCCTTCGAGGCCCTGGCGCGTGAAGACGTCGAGGTGGTTCAGGCCGACTGCGCCTACGCGGATCAATAGGTCGCCGGGTGCTGCCGATGGGATGGGTACTTCTTCGAGTTGGAGGCGGTCGGAGTCGCCGTGCTCGCGGATCATGGCGGCGCGCATCGTGCGCGTGGCGATGGTCATGGCTGCCAGACCAGGTCGGTGCCGTCCGGGCGTGTGGGCGTCTGGCGCCAATCGGAGAAGGCTTTCAGACGGTTGGCGATGCGGCTTGCGGCGTCTTCGCTGGCGCGCTGGGCTTCCCAGGTTTCGTCAAGGATTGCGGGGCGGAAACGCGCTTCGCCTAGTGCCAAGCGGCCATCGCCGCGCTCCAGCGTGAACGTTGCGACGAAGGAGTCCCGGTTCTCGGGGCGTTCGGGTGCGTGGTACGGGCGTGACGGAGCCTCGAGCGGAATGGTCTCGCGCGGACCGGCTAATGGATGGAAGATGTAGTTGCCGAGGCTGTAGCAGACTAACGCCGTGCCGAATGACTGGACGCCGTAAACGGTGTGGGCGTGGTGTCCGAGCACCAGGTCTGCGCCGGCGGCAGCGAGTCTTGGCGCAAGCGCCGCCTGGTACTCCGCCAGCGGGCCCTGGAAGTTCGATCCCCACTGCGGCGGGACGCCCCAGTGGATCGCCAGGATGACGAAGTCGGCGTCACCGCGCGCCGCGGTGAGCGCCGCTTCGAGGCGGGCGACGTCCTCGGCCCAGGGGTCAGTGTGGACCCACGGCGGGGTGCCGGGCTGCTCGTCGATGAGCATCGGGTCCGCCGCATAGGAGGTGCGCACGCGCAGCGCGGCCAGGCCAGAATGGTGCTCCGTGGCGCGAAAGCCGGGCGGGACGGTACATGCCCAGGACAGGAACGCGATCTTGGAGCCGTTGACCTCGAGGAGCCGGTGCACGCTGGCCTGTGCGTGAGTCGGCCCGGCTCCGGCGTGGTGGATGCCGGCGCCGTCGAGCGCCTCCAACGTGGACTCCAGACCGGGTACACCCCAGTCCATGATGTGGTTGTTGGCCAGTGAGACCGCGGTGCAGCCGAGGTCATCGCGCAGCCAGGCGGCGGATTCCAGTGGACTTTTGAGTCGGATCAACTTGGGTGCGGGGATGCCGCCCTCGGTCAGCGGCGCTTCGAGGTTGGCGATGCGCACAGCGGCTGTGTCCCAGCCAGTGCGGAAGAGAGTGGCTCCGGGTCGGCGCAGGAGCGCCACGTCGCCGACCGCGGCGATCGTGATGGTGCTCATACGCGCAGCCTCGGATCGAGTGCGTCGCGGAGTCCGTCGCCGACGAAGTTGTAGGCCAGGACCACGAGGGTGATCGCGGCACCGGGCAAAATCGCCAGGGCTGGCGCCGTCCAGACGTACTGCTGGGCGTTTTGCAGCATATTGCCCCAGGAAGGCGTCGGCGGCTGAATGCCCAGACCGAGGTAGCTCACCGCGGACTCGGTCAGGATTGCGAAGCCAACGCCCAGTGTTGCCGACACGACCACGGACGGGATCGTCTGCGGCAGGACATGGCGCAGCAAAATCAGCGGTCGCGTCGCCCCCAGCGCCTCCGCGGCGAGCACGAAGTCGTGCGCTTTGAAACGCAGCGTCTCGCCGTAGATCACTCGCGCGACTTGCATCCACGATGTGCCGCCGATGACCAGGATCAGCGTCAGCGGACCGGGGCCGAGGACGACGACCGCCGTCACGATCAAAAAGAACGCTGGGGCAGTCATGGTGTCGGTGAGGCGCATCAGGATTGGGTCGAGCCAGCCGCTGTAGAAGCCAGCGATCGCGCCGACCAGCAGCCCGAGGATCGTGGCCGTGAGCATGGCCGCGACGCCAACGAGGAGCGTGACCTGTCCGCCGTGGAGCAGTCGACTGAGCTCGTCTCGGCCGAGCTCGTCGGTGCCCAGAGGATGGGTTGATCCGGGCGGGTCGAGGGCTTGCAGAGCACTGGTCTGCTGCGGTGGCAGCGTCCAGGCGAGCGGACCCAGGAACACGAGTGCATGGACCGCGACCAGGACGGCGATTGAGACGGCGCTGAGCTTGTTGCCAATCAGCCGCCGCGTCATGCGAGGCGGATCCTCGGGTCGAGCCAGGTGTAGGCCAGATCGACGAGCAGGCTGCTCGCGATCACGACGGCCGCAATGACTACGGTGATGCCAACGATCAGCGGGTAGTCGCGGCCATTGGCCGCTTCGACGGCGAGGCGGCCCATGCCGGGCCAGCCGAAGACGGCCTCGGTGACGACGGCGCCACCCACGAGTCTGGGCACGAGCGTGCCGACGATGCTGATCACTGGGATCAGGGCGTTTCTGAGCGCATGGCCGTAAATGACGTTGATTCTGGCCAGGCCCTTGGCAGTGGCGGTTCGGACGAAGTCTTGCTGGAGGACGTCGAGCAGCGCCGACCGCGTGAATCTCACAACGTACGGGAGCACTGTCGTGGACAGCACCGTGGCGGGCATTAGCAGGTGCTTCAGGAGGTCGGCTGGATCTGCTTCGGCGCCGCTGGTGGTGATGCCTGAGGACGGCAGCCAGTTCAAGTTGACCGATAGGGTCAAGATGAGGACGATGCCCAGCCAGAACGCCGGCACTGAGACGCCGATGACGCTCAGGATGGCGATCAGGAAGTCGGGGATGGTGTTTCGGCTCAGGGCGGCGTAGACGCCCATTGGGATGCCGAGCGCTATCGAGACGGCAAGTGCCGTGGTGGCGAGGATGAGCGTGTTGGGCAGGCGCTGGCCGATGCGCGCGCCGACCGGTTCGTTGCTCGTCATGGAGGTGCCGAGGTCGCCTCTGGCGGCGCCTGCGAGCCATTGGCCGTAGCGCACGATGGGCGGCTGATCGAGGCCCAGGCGTTTTGAGAGCTGCTCGCGTTGTTCGGGCGTGACGTCCATGCGCATGAGCTGCGATGGCCCGCCTGGGGCGAGCGCGACCAGAAAAAACGTGATGGCGCTGACGAGCAGGAGCACGATGATGCCCTGGATGAGCCGCTGCGCAGTGACCCGTAGCGTGGGAGTTTGTCCTCAGCGGCGCTGCGCGCGCTGCGGTGGGGCCACGGCGTGGCTCGGATGGGTCGAGACGTCCTCAGCGGCGCTACGCGCGCTGCCTTCTGGCGACACATGTGGGATTGTCATACGGGAGGTTCTAGACGGCCACAGCGGCGCTGCGCGCGCGGCGTGGCCGCGGCTATTTCTTGAGCCACCATTCGTTGACGTAGTGCATGTTGTCGCGCAGGTTGAGGTCGGGGACGCCTTGCAGGTTGGCGTTGATGACGTCGATTTCTTCGGGGTACCAGAGGAAAATGTAGGGAAGGTTGTCGGCCATGAAGGCTTGCAGGTCAGTGACGGCTTGTTTGCGTTTGGTGGCGTCGGCTTCGGTTTGAACCTTGGTCAACAGCTCGTCGAGCTTGGGATCTTTGAAGCCGGGAATGTTGAAGCCTTTGCCCGCGGCCGTGGAGTGGAAGTACGGGAAGACGTCAGGATCGGCCGGGTAGACCCACCAGTTCACCGTAGCCGTGTAGTCGCGATTGACGACCACTTTCTGGATATAGGCGTTCCATTCCATCGAGCTCAAGTCGGCTTGAATGCCGACGGCTTTGAGATTTTGTTGAATGAGCTCGTTCGTGGGCTGCAGGACGCCGCGCTGGCCGACATCCATCACGAACTGGAACGGTTGGCCACCTTTTTGCAGGATGCCGTCGGCGCCTGGGATCCAGCCGGCCTCGCTCAGAAGCTGCTTGGCTTTGGCTGGATCGAAGCCGTATTTCGACTCGTGCGCCGGGTCGTAGTAGGCCTTGAACGCAGGCACGATAGGCGAGTTGGCGGGCTTGCCGTAACCCTTCTCGATCGCGGTCACAATGGCCTGGCGATCAATGGCATATTCGAAGGCCTGGCGCACTTTGAGATCCTGGAAGCGCGCGTCGGTCTGGTTCAGCGACAGCCAGTAGTACTGGACGAGCTGGCGCGGTTCAACGCGCACCTGCTGGGCGCTCTTGACTCGATCGACCGCCGCTTTGTTATCCATGATCATGATGCTCAGCTCACCGCTGAGCGCCTGTGCGATCTGCGTATTGGCATCGGGCACGACTTTGAACACGATCTTGTCGAGGTTCGGCTTGCCGCCAAAATAGGTGTCGTTGCGGGTCAGGGTGACGCCCTGACCCGACGTGTAAGTTTCGACCTTGAATGGTCCGCTCGAGATCGGCGTGCCCTTGTTGAAGGAGGTCATGCCCCACGGATCGGCCTGACCGCTGAAGATGTGCTTCGGTAGGATGCCCGCGTTGTAGGCCAGGTACGACGGCAGCGCGCTGAAGGGACGCGACAGCGTGAACTTGACCGTCGTCGGATCGACGGCTTCGACCGCCTGTACGGCCGAGAAGTTACCCGCACCCGTCGCGCCGAGCTCCTTCTTGAGCACGATATCGCTGAAGGTGAACGCGACGTCATCGGCGGTGATCGCCTGGCCATCGCTCCATTTCGCGCCGTCGCGCAATTTGAAGGTCCAGCTCAGACCGTCCGCGGCAGCTTCCCAGCTCGCGGCCAGGTCAGGCGACGGCGTGAGATCTTTGCCCGGCCGGGTCAGTCCGTCGAAGAGCACGCGGTTGACGAAGATCGACTCGACGAAAGCATTGGGGTGCCACGGATTCATCGTCGGATCAGCGCCGATCGGAATCGTGACGGTGCCGCCTTGTTGCGCCTGGCCCGCTGGTGCGGCGGCTGGTGCGGTCGTGGGCTTGGCGGCCGCGGGCGGTGCGGTCGTCGCTCCGGCGGCCGGCTTCGGTGCGGATGCGGCGGCGACCGTGGCCTGCGCGGAAGCGGCCGAAACCGTTGGTTGCTGCGCGGCCGGCGCTGCCGCGGCCGTGGTTGGTGCGACGGCGGCTGTTGTCGGCTTGGCGGCCGCGGCCGGTGCGGTGGTTGGTGATGACGGCGGCGCGGCGGGCGCACAGGCGACTCCGACCAGCACAGCCACAATGAACGATGCCGCAATCGCGGCCCCTCGACTACGCCACTGTCGACGTTGCATGCGGGCTCCCTTCCCTGCTCGAATAGCCGAGATCGGCCCCGATGTGCTGCGCCGCGTCGAGCACGCGATCGCGCAGCGTCGTCCGGAGTTGCGTTTTGATGCGTACTAGGGGACCGGCCACGCTCACTGCCGCCACGACCTGGCCGGTGATGTCTCGGATGGGCGCCGCTACCGCCGCCGCGCCCAGATCGAGGTCTTCGTCGCCCACGCCATAGCCTTCTCGGCTGATCTCGTCTAATTCTGCACGGAGGACTGCCGGGTCGGTCTGCGTTCGGTACGTGAACGCTTGGAGCGATCGTTCGAGTACGAGTTGTTGTTCTTCACGCGGCAGAAAGGCGAGCAGGACCTTGGGGCAGGCGCCAGCGTGGAGCGGAAAGCGCTTGCCGACCTCGGCGGAGAGGCGGATGGCGTGGTTGCTTTCGACGCGATCGACGCATACGGCTTCGAGGCCGTCGAGGATCGCCAGGTGGATCGTCTCGCCCGTTTGCGCATGGAGCGCTTGCATCACCGGCCGGGCGACGCGCACGACGTCGAGCTGCTTGACTGCGAGCTGGCCGACTTCAAAGGCGCGGACGCCGATGCGGTAGCGCTCCGCTACTTTTCTGACGAATCCGTGCGATTCGAGGGTTTTGAGCACGCGGAAGGCGTGGTTCTTGGTCATGCCCAGGTGGCGCGCGAGCTCGCTTGGCCCGAACTCATGCGGTGGCTGTTCGAAGGCGCACAGTACGTCCAGGGCGCGGGCGACCGCCGCCACGGTGTACGCGTCCGCGCTTGCCGCGGTATGCACCATAGAACGGCGTTAGGCTAGACAACACCGGCCTGCTGGCGCAAACCGGCTCACGCCTCGGGCGTGTGAGTGTGCCCGTCTGAGCCGTCCTCAGCGGCGGCCAGGGCCGCGCTGCCGATGGCGACGCTGGCGCCACAGCGGCGTTCGTTGCTCGATATTCGCAAAACCATCCACGGACCTCGGTGCCAGCCAACGCACCTCCAGGTACCGCTTGCACGCCACGAGCGTGGTCTGCCCTGTGGTTTGCCGAGCCGCGCGCGGGCGAGCAGCGGACGGAGGCGCGCAGCAGCCGACGGACGCGGTTGAGCGGAAAGCGCGCGGCGGTCACGCAGCGGAGGTCTTGTCCAAAATCGTCGACGTATCTCAGGCAGCGGATCGCAGCCGCGCGTGTGCGCTACAACTGTGGGCGCAATGGCGCCTAAGGCGACGGTGCTCGAGATCGATGGCCGCGAGGTCACGATCACCAATCCGGACAAGGTGTTTTTCCCGAAGACGGGCCACACCAAGCTGGACCTCGTCAACTTCTACCTGGCCGTTTCGGAGGGCGCGTTACGCGGAGCATCGGGCCGGCCCATGGCGCTCAAGCGTTTTGTCAATGGCGCCGAAAGCGAGCCGTTCTTCCAGAAGCGCGTGCCGGGCAATGCGCCGGAGTGGCTCGAAACGGTCCGCCTCAGCTACCCATCAGGCGGTGTAGCGGATGAGATCGTGCTGCGCGACGCGGCCGGCTTGGCCTGGGTGATCAACCTCGGTTGTATCGACCTGAACCCGCATCCTGTGCGCGCCGAGGACATCGACCACCCCGACGAACTGCGCGTCGACCTCGATCCCATCCGCGGCGTCGGCTGGCCGCAAGTGCGCGATGTGGCCATGGTGGTGAAGGCCGTGCTCGACGACTTCGGACTGATCGGCTGGCCCAAGACCTCAGGCTCACGCGGGTTCCACGTGTTCTGTCGGATCGAGCCGCGCTGGACGTTCACCGAGGTGCGTAATGCGGGCATCGCCCTGGCACGCGAGGTCGAACGCCGGGCACCGGACCTGGCCACAAGTAAGTGGTGGAAGGAAGAGCGCCACGGCGTCTTCGTCGACTACAACCAGAACGCGCGCGACCGCACCACCGCTTCGGCGTACTCGGTGCGTCCGACGGCTCAGGCGCGCGTGTCGACGCCGCTCCACTGGGAGGAAGTGCCGACCTGTGAGCCCGACGCCTTCACCATCGACACCGTGCCGGAGCGCTACCGGCGACTTGGCGACCCCGGCGCAGGGATCGACGCGTTGATCGGGACCATTGAGCCGCTGCTGGAGCTTGCGAAACGCCAGGAGGCCGAAGGCG